>Ga0315284_10001622_pt1 | contig 32167 bp, 56 predicted proteins | sample YL17G09_16_MG_FD_203696 | JGI IMG/M metagenome (GOLD analysis project Ga0315284, IMG submission 203696) | Sediment microbial communities from Yellowstone Lake, YNP, Wyoming, USA - YL17G09_16 | ecosystem: Environmental > Aquatic > Freshwater > Lake > Sediment | place: USA: Wyoming | collected... | reverse complement strand
GCGGCGATGTGGGTGTCCCAACTCGAACGCATGGCTTTCTCCTCTCCCTTTACGGCTTCTTGGATCCGCAGTCCCGGCAGGTGCCCTGGTGCTTGAGGTTCCACTGGCCGCAGGCGCACACCCACGAACTCGCGGGCCTGAATGTTATCGCTGCCATCTCCCTGCCCCTTTCCCTACCCGAGCAGGCTCAGCAGTTGGCCGCACTGGCACTCCCACTCGGTCAGCCTGGTGCCTCTTCTGCCATCCGCATCGGCGCCGTACGCAGCGTCGCAGCCCGTGTACCGCCAGTCGCGCTCGCCGCAGACCTTGCAGTCCTCGTCGGGCCGCGGGTCTCCGTACTTCTCCTCCAAGTTGAGCCTCCTGGCCTCTTCCCTGTCGTCATCGTCCCTGTATCCCATCAGACTCTCCTTCTCCTAGCTAATGTTGCGTCATGCAACCCCGACCAGCGCTCGTGGCCCGCAGCGTGGCCGGTCCAGGCGGGAGCCATCCCGGAGCCGCAGGGCGCAGCTGCGGTGTATGTACTCGTGCCTCAGCGGCCCCCCTATCGAGCCCGCGCCGGCAGGCCGCATGACGTAGACAGGCTCGGTGAGCGGCAATCCGCAAAGGCGGCAGGGCTCGCCGCGCCTGACGCACTGCTCATGCACAGGCCGGCCCTCGCAATCGCAAATGCCGTCATCTAGCGCTGGCCTAACTGACATGCGGGAGGGGAGCAGAACCTTAACCGTCCGCCGAACCTGGGTCTCTGCCTTGCTGGTTGTCGTTGCCATCTCTGTCTACCTTCCTCGCATTCGTACTACGGCTGCACTGTTACGAGGTCGAAGCCAAGACTCCTGGCCTCAGCAACGGCGTGCCAGCGCGCCCTGCTATAGAGTCCGTTGAACCAGTGGATAAAGGGGTCGGCGCCATATGTGAAGGCCCAGCCGCCTACGCCTCTCGGCCTGTGACCGTGGCAGACCTCGAACTTCCTCGTTACCACGTACACCCTTGTCATCTTCTCGCTCCTTCTCTTATGCCTACGGGCACCGCCATGTTACTGGCGGGCACCTTCGCGGGCAGCGTCAACCATGTCCTGCCATTGCCCGTCCCGGCAGCCCATGAACCATCGGCAGTCGCCGGTATCCTGGCAGCTGACCGGGTCAAATGGGCGGCTCCAGATGTCGTAGTTGCCGTTGACGCCCGTGATCCGATGCGGACCAAAGCCCGTCTGGATTACGATCTGGGCGCCGGCCTGGATGGCCTGGTTGATCTCGCTGGCCTCTTGCTGGCCCTGCTGCCGGCAGCGCTCCATGCGCTCCTTCTGTTCCTGCCGCTCTTGCCTTGTCATCATCTTCCCCTCTCCTTACCTAATATAATATTAGCACGTAGGTAGCAGGGTTGTCAATAGGGATAGAGGGAATTTCCGAAAGATTTCCCTGCCCGCGCAGGGTCCTAGAACATGACCCCTTGCTCGGCGCCAGCACGTCGGGCCGCAACCATGCGCCTGATGCCACTGTCACCCACTGCGAGGCGCGCCACAGCCTGTTTCAGATAATCCTCGCTGGCATCTATGCCGATGCAGCGCCGACCTAGTTTCCTTGCGGCGATTGCCGTGGTGCCGGTGCCTATGAAGGGATCAAGGACTAGGCCGGGGGTCCAGCCTGCGTTGCAGCCGCAGTCAGTCCAGCCAAGGGTGTCATCAGTTCCTGGTTCTTGGTTGCGCCAGTCGGGGCCATGAAGCCGACTATTGGCTCCGTGGATTCCCGCCTCGATCAGAGCGGCATCCTTTGGGCAATGAGTGTCGCGACCAGACGGCTGATGCTTGACCATCCGCACCCTCGGCTTGCCGCACTTCACGCAAATGGCTTCGGGGCAGGATGCGCGAATACAACGCTCCGGCTCCTCTACGCAAAACGTAGCGAAATGGGCGTCAGGGTAGGCGGCAGGCGGGATGTCCCAGATGTCGGGTAGATTCTTGGTGCCCCCGTTGTCCACCAGCGACCGCACCATATCAGCGGCTCGGTTTGCGTTGCCTGAACCCTCGTAGGCTTGCTGCTTATCGCCGCCCCTCTGCCCGTCTAGGCCAGGTTGTGAGATCCGTGCGATGCTCGATTCGGCCAGTGGCTGCCTCACCGCCTGCGCGTCGTACCAGTACCGGGGGCTGCGAACGAGCATGAGCACCGTGCGATACGAGTCTGTCGGCCTGTCCTTTGCGGACTCTGGCATCCACGACGGGATGATGATCTGCGAACGCACGATCCAGCCCGCATCTTGGCAGGCGATGGCGATGCGCTGAGGGATGAGGCAGAGGGATTTGGGCTTGGCACCCTGGCCTATCGGCAAGCCACCTGTAACACTGCCCTCGTTGGTCGCCTGTTTAGATCCGGCGCGGCCTTGGCTCCCATCTCCCATCTGGCCCTTGCCTGAACCGCCCCTACTATCCCCGATATCCAGCCAGAACACGCCGTCTTTCCTGAGAACGCGCTTGACCTCGCGTATCCACGCCATCGTGTGCTCGATGTAGAGCTGCACGGTTGGTTCAAGGCCCAGTTGCCCACGCCAACCATCCGCCCACACAGAATCGGGGCACTCATACTTTCGCAAACCCCAGAAGGGCGGGCTGGTGACGATGCACGACACGCTCTCGGCAGGCAGTTCCCGCATGACCTGGCGGCAGTCGCCTAAGAGGAGCGTCACGCCGTCCGCCTCATAATAGAGCGCCATCTATCCTCTTCCGTGTTGCCATAGGAATCACTAGAACACCGCTATGCGCCGGCTCTCGGCTGCGTGCCGCTTCGCGGCGTAGTACCGAAAACTGTCCTGGGCATGATCTGGGTTATCCCCATGCGTGTCCTTCTCTGGCTCCTCGCCGTACACCCCGGGCATGATCTCCCGCTTGTGGTAGGTCTCCACCTCGGCAATTGTATGGCGACACCGTGGATGGACTAGCCAGCTCCGATGCCCGTTCGCATCGCAGATCAGCCGCCGCACCACGGCGCAGCCCTCAACCCTGCTCAGCGGCGAGCCCCCCATCACGGGTACGTTCAGGAGCCCCACCTGCCCCTTTAGCTCCGACGCCGACGGGTCGATGTACGCCGCGTCTGGCTTCCCATACGGCCCCCGCACCTCGCCCGTCTCCGGGTCCTCCACAAACCACCGCTCCTCTGCCCGGGACTCGACCGAGACCGACGCGTGCAGCAGGTTCAAGAATTGGCCGACGAGCCGATGCTTGACGTAGACCTCGTCGAACTGGTGCACATCGCCATTGGGCATCTCCTGGAGCAACAGGCAGACGTTCGGATTCTCGTGCCCGTAGTCCATCGCCCACAGCACCGGCCGGTCGGACACGTACTCCGCCTCCAGCGTGACGTTCTCCTCGCTCCAGTTGGCGTACACCAGCCCAGAGCGGCTCGCCGTCTTCAATAGAAACTGTACTTGGAACGTTTCGTCATCGCTGCTCAGGTAGCTGTTGATCACGTCCTGCTTGTGCATGTGGCCGGTGGCCTTCCGCACCTTCCCCTCGCAGCCAGCCTTCCATAGCGGGCACTTCGGTGGGCTGCTCACTATCCCCCGCTCGGCCAGGCTCGCGTCCTCGCAATCGGGGCAGGCGCGCATCGAATCCCAGCAACACCACTGAAATAGCGGGAGCCCCCTCTCTCTACCCTCCTTGATGATCCGCGTCATCGTGCCGTAGGAGGTGCGCCGGGCGCTCGTCCAGATTTGCTGCGCCGGGTAGCGATCGTCGCTGGCCGGCATGCCCAGGGCCAGCTGATAGACGCGCCACTTCCAGTGGTCGACCTCGTCCCCCACCACTCGGTGCGGGTGCGGGCCCGAAACCGCCGCCTCCGTCCCCGGTAGGATGTACAGCCGGCTGCCGTTCTTCCACCTGGTCTCCCGCATCAAGGGCTCGCCCTCCAGCGACGCCCCCAGCAAGGGAAGGGCAGCGTACTCCCGGAGATATTCGTAGCACCGCATCGCCTGGGCCAGGGTGCCGCCAATGTGGGCGGTCTCGAGGCCGTCCTTGTAGCGGCTGTTCAGCTGGTGGAGGATGCTCAGGAGGCGCGTCTTGCCAGAGCCGCGGGCGCCCTCCACCACGGCCGAGTCGAACCGGCCGAAATAGGCATCGGCCAGGAAGTCGAATGGCGCGCAGTGCTCGGGGCAGACGGGCCGGTACGCTATGTGGTAGCCCAGGTACTTGCGCGTCGCGTGCCAGAGGTCACGCTTGGTCGCCGGCGCCGTCTCGCTCCGGACTTCCCAACGCGCCTGCCGGTCCCTCGTCGTCAAACTCCGGAGGCTCTCCACCTGTCTCATATCGGTATTCTGCATCAATGAATGCCTGCCATTCACCATCGGTAAGCGCCTCCGCCCTGGCTCGTGCGGCCACCGCGCCAGCATCACTCACTGCGGTCGCCTGGGCTATGGCGAGGGGCTGCTGACGGTACTTCTCCGGGCGGTGGGCCTGCAAGAGCTTGTAGAGCAGGAAGTCAGACCTCCCCCTAATTGCCCTATCGCGCGCCACGGCCTCGAGCGCATCACAGGCCTCCTCCAGCGCCTCATCCCACTCCTCAGCGAAGTTGGGGTAGAGGGCTCGATGATGATAGGCCGTTACCCGAGCGATGCCCGCTGCCTGGCAGGATGCGCGCACGTTCGCGCTGTTGCGCAGCGCCTCCAGGAACTTCGGGCGCCACATGCCCGCGCGTTGGCGAGGTGTAATTCCTGTTCGTGGTTGGTCGCTAGTCATCTATCTCTAGGGTTGCCTGCTTGCCGGAGTGTGGCCGCAGTACTGGGAAGATTGCACCGCAGTGGGTGATCTCCACTCGACGCACCGGGTGAACGAGGCAGATCCCCGCATGGGGGATCTGCTCTCTGAGACCGCGGGCAAAGGCTAGATTGTGGGGTTCAGTTCCTGGGCCATGTGGCCCGTAGGACAAGCCATGGGCTCCTGCCCGCCCTCCACCAAGAAACTCGCGCAACAGGCATCGCACCACCAGCGCACCACTCCCTCGGGCATGCCCTTCTGGTTCGCGACCTTCTTGATATTGCGGACCCCTTCCTTGCGCTTTTCCACGCACACCGCCTTTGGCCCTGCAGCCTCCGGGTTTGGAAGCCCGTCCAGACTCCAGAACCGCCAGCCGTTGCAGGCTTGGCCGCCCATGACCGCACTGCCGGCCGCCGAAGGGCTCTTGAACTCCTGGCCAAAGTCGTCCAGGCGGTAGCGAAGGCCGCCTTTCTCGCCTTCCACCACAGTGGCCGTGACCACTGACTTCTTGTACCGCGCCACCAGCCGCATCCCCACCGCTAGGTTCCTGTCCGTAAGCGCCATCGAGTGCCTCCTTTGTGAATCTCTCTTCTTGCCGCACTCGATTACTCACTCTTCCCCAGATAGAAGTCAAGTCTATTTCACTCCTATTTTCAGTCTTTCTGCTTCGACGTGGGCAAATGTTTCTCCCGTTGCCTCCAACACCGCATCGCGCCCCGTAAAGGCTTGCCACCTCTTCACTGAAACATCAACGTAGTTTTTGGCTATCTCCATCCCGTAGCAGCGCCGCCCCAATCTCTGGCAGGCGATCATGGTAGTGCCGGAGCCGAGGAAGGGATCAAGGACGATGACGCCCCCCTCAGTGAAATCCTCCAGAATTGAGGCGAACAAGCCTACAGGCTTTTGCGTTGGGTGAACCCGCTTTAAGCCTTCCTCGTTCCGTGGTCCCTCCCTGACTAAGCCGTTCCATGTGTGGCGATAAAGGCGCACGCCCTTATCGAACGATGTCCAGGCCAGTTCAGCGTCCGCAAAGTTGCCGGTGTTGTTCTTATCCCAAACGAGCCAGCACCGACTATCAGGTAGACGCGATGCACAGTAGTTACCGCCCCAGATGATGGCTTGGGGAGCAAGGAGCAGAAAGGCGGTCGGCTCAAACGGGGTATCATCCCCTTGGATGGGCATATAGAGGCCAGCGTCAACCATATGCGAGGCACCGTCGGTGCCTCGCATCGCCTTGATCCCGCCGAACGGATACGGGCGGCGGGATCGGGCGCTACCTATAGTGACTTCCTTCGAGCCTCCAATGGAGGCTCGAAGGCCCTTCACAACGGAAATCCCGTAAGGTGGGTCGGTGAGGAGAAGCGCCGCCTTCTCCCCCGCCATCAGCCGCGCCACGTCCTCCGCCTTCGTGCTGTCCCCGCACAAAAGTCTGTGATCGCCGCACAGCCACAGGTCGCCCGTCTTGCTCACAGGCTCCTCGGGCACTGCGGGCACGTCGTCGGGATCGGTCAGGCCATCCTTCGGCCCGATGCCAGCACCCTTCGCCAGATTGTCCAGCATGGCGTGCAGCGCATCGCTCTCCGTGACCACAGATTCTAGCAGCGCTGCAAGCGCGTCCTGGTCCGCCTCGGCCATCGCCGCCAGCGGGTCCAGCGTCACGAGCATCTTGTCCGCCTCGTCCTCGGTCACGTCCAGCACCAGGACAGGCACCTCCATGTCGGGCGTGGTCTCAGCACGCAGGTGGCCGTCGATGAGCATGAGGCCCTCCGGCGTTTCTCTCACGAGCAAGGCGTCGGCATAGCCTATCTCTGCCAGCACGCCGCGCAGGGCATCCGCCTGGGCCTGGGGGTGGCGACGCCAATTCCGGGGATGAGGGATGAGCTCGCTGGCCTTGACCCGGCGCAACTCCTTCACCCGATCGCGGATCTTCATGCCTCGTTCGCCTACCCGTGCGGCACCCCTCGGTGCCCTGTAGACACGTTTATAGACCAGTATTGCCCCAGCCACTAGCGGCTGTCAAGTTCTCTAGCCCTGGCATCCCCCACGCCGCCGCTATGCCTATCCAGCGCTCTTTCACCGCCCGGGCAAGCGCCGGCGCTACCCTGTCGGCCAACGCCCGGCCTGCCTCCGTCAGCTCCACGAAGACCTTGCGCCGGTCGGGGTTGCCCCTTCGCCGCCGCACGAACGAGCCATACGGGTTCGCCTCCAGCCGGTCTACCGCCGCCGTCAAACTCTGTGACGCCAACTCGACCTCATTCGCTAGATGGCCGATCGTCACCGGCTCAGCCCGCCGAAGGGCCAGCAGCATGTCAGCCTGCGTCAGGGAGACGTTGTACGCCTGCAGGTCGGCATCTATCCTGCGAACTACCTCCCTCATCGCGTGGTACTGCCCCAGGAACGCTGCCGTCTTGCCATCCAGAGTGCTAACCATTCTCGACCTCCTAATCCCAGCTCGCAAACATGGGCATCTGCACGACCACGAAGTCGTCGTTGTCCGGCACCCGGAATCGCACCGGAGACGTCGGGCCCATGGCGTCGATGATGATCTCCTCGGCCCCCCGTCCGACCACCTGCAAGGCATCCGCAAGATACCGGCTACCGACGCCAAACCTCAGGCCCTCGCCTTCCACCACGGCGTCGAGCTCCCCATGGTGCTCTCCCGCATCCTCATCCCCTCGCGACAAGACCAGCGCCTTGCCAGGCATCCCATCACTGCCAGGCACGAACTGCAGCCTGACGAAGCCCTGCGCGTCCAGAAACGCCGACGCCAGTTTGACAGAGTCCCTCAGATCGGCAGTACGGGCCCGCACGAGCGTCTTGTACTCCTGGGGAATCAGCGATGCGTAGTTGGGGTACGTCCCGGCTATCAGCGTACAGACCAGCCGCGCCTCGTCCAGCTTGAACTCGGCCAGGTTGCGCCCGTGCTCGATCAGGATGTTGACCGGCTCTTCCTGGCGCCCCAGCAGGCGGGCCAGGTCGCGCAATGCCGACGCGGGCACGATGGCCTGGATCGGCTCATTCACAGACGCAGCGATCAGAGCCACCTTCGTCTTCGCCAGCCGGAAGCCGTCCGCTGTCACGAGCGTCAGGTCCAGGCCGTCCAGGTCGAACAACATCCCCCCCAGCACCGGACGGGTCTCGTCATGGCTGGCAGCGAACTCGACCTGGGATATCCCATCGGCCAAAGCGTTGGGGTCCACCTGAATGATCACCGACGCTTCGCCAACAGCCGGCACGGGCGGGAAGTCTTCGGGGTTGCCGCCTGCGATCTTGGCGTCGTCGCTGCCCGCCTCGATGTGGAGCCGCCTCACGCCATCCTGGCTCATCTTCACGACGGGGGCGCTCAGGGCCGAGACGTAGTCGCTCAGCAACCTCGCCGGCACCGTTATCGAGCCAACGCTTTCCACCGCCGCGTAGACCGTCTGCTCCAGGGCAACGTCCAGCTTGTTAGCGGTGATCCGCAGCCTGCCGTGCCCGGGGTTGCCAGGGCCGTACTCGCCCTCCGGCGGCTCCACCACCAGCAACACGTGGGAGAGCTGCGGCAAGCTCCACCTGCCCGCCGTGATCCGGGCGGCCGCACTGAGCACCCGCTCCAGCTCCTCCCGGTTGCAGGTTATCGCCATCGTCTCCCCATTCTTCTTACCTTCTGGCATCCTCATGCCTCCTTTCTACGGCTCGCGCCAGCCAGGAAACGGCTGTTCCATCGCACGATCCCACCACCGATACCGCCAACCCCTGAAGCCCCTGATTACTTCGTCTATCGTCACCGCTACCGCTCCGCCGTGGCGCACTAGGCCCACCGGGCCATCAGCGTACCGCCAAAGCCGGACCAAGGGTGCGTAGCCCCTCAGCTTGCCATGCGCCACGATGTACACCCGCTCCGTAGGCACTATGTCCGGTACGCCACCGCTTGTGGTGAACTCCCAGGGCTGGCTACTGAACGGCTGGCCAGGCAGATCGCCCTCGGCGATCCACGCCTCCCATCGAGCCTTGGGTACGGTCACTACCACATCCATTAGTCTTGGCCGCCCAGGCAGGCTGGAACCGGCGCGCGAGCCCGGATGCTTTCCACGTCATTCCCTGACAGCAGGGGGCGGCCTACGCCACGCACCATCTCGAAGACCTGCACGGCGTCCTTCGCCTCATCGTAGCCAGGGGCCTCGAGCAGCCGCCTAGCCTCCTCGGCCGCCTGGAAGTCGTGGGCTATCAACCGTACGCCCACAATCGAGCCCCTAAACACATTGACAACCACGTACGTAGGCATATCAAATACCCCCTCTCCACGTTGCTGCCGTTAGGCAAGCAGCCGCTGGGCTGCCACCACAAGCTCCTCAAGCCGGTCGCCAGGAGCGCCCTTCTGGCGCAGGTACAGCCGCAAGGCCTCGATCGGGCCCAGGTCCTCCCACCGCGTCCCATCGGGCGAGCGGCTGCGGCCGTCCTGGTCGATCTCCCGCTTGATGTACGCCACGGAGTGGGCGGCTTCCAGGGCCCGCCGTACCTCGGACTCCCTGAACAGCTCGGCCTTAGCCCGGGAGAGCCGTACGATCACCCTCACGATTGCGTCCGCTACGCCGGCCTTCTCTATCGCCGCCACCACCTCAGCCATCGGGTCCTCTTGCTTCGGCCTCACGTCCACAGTCACAAACCGCCGGGACCGCACCGGTATGAACGCCACCTCCGCCGGCTGGCCCTGCTCGATGTCGACGACGTAGAACCCCTTCGAGCCGCCATCGTCGCTCTCGCCGAAATCGACCCTCATCATGCTGCCGGCATAGGCGCCGGGCGGGTCGAGCCCTACCTCCTGGGCCAGGTGGTGGTGGCCGAGCGCCACGTAATCGAAGAGCCGGGGGTGCAGCTGCTGATAGCTCAGCGTGCCGACCCCACGCGTCAACATCATCGACTGCTCGGAGCCGAGCTTCGTGCCCTCAACGGCCAGGTGCGCGGCCAGGATCTTCGGAACGCCCAGCACCATCAGCTCGCTCAGGTTCGCTATCATGGCAGACGTGGCTGCGGCCACGACCTCCGTCAGCTCCTCCAGGGGCACCTTTCTGAAGTCACTGGGGATGCCGGGGAGGCCCGCCGCCGTTGCCCACTCCAGCACCTCCCGCGGGTTCGGCCAGGGCACACACAGGACTTGCGCCTTGTGGGAGTCTGAGCGGTTGCCCGACGGCACATTCACGACCGTAGGGCGCCTCGCTACGGTCACATCACCGTCGAGCAGCAGGCCGAACACGTCCAGCGTGCTGGCCAGCGAGCCGGCCGCACCGGCGCAGTGGTTACCCGCCACCAGCACCAGCGAGACATTCGCCTGGGCCAGGCGCTTCAGCCGCTTGGCGAGCTCCCGCTGGTGGGTCTGCGTCGGGTGCTGGTTCTTGTAGGCGTCGCCGCAGAACAGGACAAGGTCGACATCGTTCCCCAGGGCGAAATCAACCAGCTGGTCCAGCGCCTCCAGCGTCTCGACCACGCGCGACGACATCCCGGTGGCCGGGTCGATGCGGCCGTACGAGTCGACGCCCAGGTGCAGGTCAGCGAAGTGTATCAGCCTCATCTCTTCTCTCTCCCTTCCCTACTTCAGCTGAGGGTTCTGCTCTACAAATCGACGCTCTATCAGCCCAGGTTCTCTCAGGTGCCCAGAGCAAGTGCCGTCAGACGTGTACGGGCATTTGCCCGGCGGGTGACGGTAGAACTCCGTCGGCGGGGGCGTAGGCCGGTTGTCGCTCAGCATCACGAAGTCAATACGCACATCCACAGAGCCATACTCCGCTGAGCCTTGTGGTATCCAGTGGCCCACCCCCTTCTGGCCCAAGATGTGTTTCGCCGCGCACAGATCTCGGTTTGAGGTAACATAGAGCGTTACTCGTTCCCCCCGGCGTGCCCGCTCGAACTTGTTGTTTATGGTCTGGCGATCTTCCATCTAGGGCCTCTTCTCACTCACCGGCAACCCCCACTACCCGTTGCTGCGCCAAGAATGACGAGCCTCCCGGGGTCAGCCGCAGCGTCCGCGGGCACCCTTCCTGCCAATCCACCAGCCCATCACCGCGCAGGACGTTCAGGTGCCGGCGGGCCGAGCTCTTCGCTATCAGGCCGACCTCCCCGGCCACCTCGTCCAGCGTCGGGGAGTACCCGTTCCTAGAAGTGAACGCCTCGACGAACGCCAGTATCCCTAGCCGTAGCCCCTCTTTACCCTTCCTCATTGCATCACGCCTCCTATTGTTTTCCAATCCAGTTCCTGTCATAATTGAACACATGAGGGCAGGAAGCCACCATTCTCCAGAAACCCGAGAGCGGCTGCGTCAATCCCAGCTCGGCCGTAAGCGCTCGCCGCGCTCCCCTGAGACGCGTGAGAAGCTGCGCCAGGCCAGCCTTGGCAACAAGAGCGCCCTTGGGCATAAACCTTCTGACGAAACGCGGGCCAAAATAGGAAGGGCTCTCCGCAACCGGTGTGCCTCTCCTGAGAGCCGCCAGAAGATGCGCCAAGCCCATCTCGGCCATAAGCTCTCCCCTGAGACGCGAGAAAAGATGCGCCAGGCCAACCTTGGCAAAATACTCTCTGCTGAGACCCGAGAAAAGATACGCCAGGCTCGTATGCGGCCTGAGGCACAGGACAGGATGCGCCAACGGATGCTCGGGCACAGCGTTTCGCCAGAGGCACGAGAAAAGATACGCCAGGCCGCTCTGGAACGTAAGAACTCTCCTGAAGCGCGGGAGAGGAGACGCCAGGCTCACCTGGGACACAGTGTTTCTCCTGAGGCACGAGAGAAGCTGCGCCAGGCCGCAATTAAACGGATGGCCTCTGCCGAGGCTCGAGAGAATCTGCGCCAGGCTCGATTGCGGCAGGTCCTTCCCACCAAAGACACCTCGATTGAATGTCTGCTCCGTGCCGAGTTCAAGAAGCGCCGCCTTCATTTCGAGATGCACAAGACCATGTTCGGACGCTGGCAGCCCGACTTCGTGTTCGAGTCGGCTAGGCTTATCGTGCAGGCGGACGGCGATTACTGGCATTCTCGACCTGATAAGAAGGCCACTGACAGTGCCTTCGACAAGGCCGCCGCCGCCGCAGGTTGGTCTGTCTGGCGGTTTGGCGAGCGGGAGATTCACATGCATGCTCCCGCCTGTGCTAGGGCCGTCGCTCGTTTTGTTCGGGACCATTAGTCCCTCACACCTCCCTCGCCTCAGGCTCTACATACTCCATGCCCAACGCCTGGAACAGCGCCTCTTCGCTCTCCCAGGCCACCCGCTCGTCACCACGAAAGATTCCGTCGCCACTCGCCTTCAGCGCCAGCCCCATCGCTCGAGCCCGGGACGCAAGGCTGATGTTGTGGCTGGCGCTCCCAGTCCTCACCAGCAGCAGCGTTGCGAACTGCTCGGGGCCGGCCAGGTACAGGTCGACCGATATGCCGCCGCATTTCAGACTCCAGATCTTCGGCGCGAACCTGGCTTCCTCGGCGAACCCCAACGCCATCTGCATCGCCAGCTCCTGGCCTTCACGCGGCTGGGCCACGATGTCAATGTCATGCACCACAGGCCGCTTCCGCCGCAGGCTGCCGGCAATCTCGATCCGCTCGCACAAGGGCTCCAGATGCCTCACCACCATTTCGGCGACCGGCAACGCATCCTCGTACTGCCACGAGTCCCCGTTCTTAGCCATCGTCTTTCTCCTCCGGCTCCTCGAACACCAGCCGGTGAATGATCAGTAGCCACAGCCACGTTCTCTCAGACGCCGGCACCCAGAGAGCCTGGTCCAACCGCCAGCCCTCAGCAGCAAACTTGTTCAGGGTCACTATCGCCGCCGCCAGGCTGGAGTCCTCGATTACGCTGTACTCGAGCATCACTCACCATCCGGCTCGACCACGAAGATCTGCTTCAGGCCGCTCAGCTCAACTGGGGTCTCCGACGGCCGCGAGTGCAGGCTGTAGACGTGCACCTTGCGCAGGGTCCCGTCCGGTGCCTCCAGCAGCATCCAGTAGCAGGCCCTGTGCCCTATGATGTCCGGGCGCCACACGTAGCCGAGCGGCTCCAGCTCAAGCACTCCGTTGTACGTCTCGGCCACGACCTTCTTGCTCACGGGGTCGGTGTAGAAATCGCCGGGCCGCCGCAGCTTGAGCATCGGTATCTGCTCCAGGATCGACTCGGTCAGCGTTACCGCCTTGACCTCCAGTACTGTTACCGGCACATCATTCATAGCCTCCACCCTCTACTTTCACTTGACGCTTCGCCGCTCCTCGACTACCATTGGGGCCGGAGGCCTGAGTTTCGACTAGGCCTTCCGGCTCGCCGGCCCCTTGGCCATCAACCTTGGGCGCCGGCGCTCCGTGTCTATTCGACTCACGCCACCGCTGGTTCAGCTGCTCACGTAGCAGGTGGGCCAACCGGGCAAAGGCGGTGTCCACCTTCTCCCTCGGCGACAGGTCCGCCTCGGCACCCAACTCTATCGTCAACCAGTTGCCGCCACGCGTCTCCGCAGCCCATCTCAGGCTGCCCTTGATCCTCTTCACCCTCATCGCGTTACTCCTTCCAGCTTACCCTTTCCTAATATAATTATAGCACGTAGGTGTGCGCGTGTCAATAGATATCCGGGTCGAGCGCCAGCTCGCCGAATAGTTCGTAGCCCCCCTCATCTGCCTGCTGGACACGAAGATCGTGTAGAACGCCCAGCGGCACGCCAGTCCGCCGCCAGCGCACGGGCAGTTCTTCTCTCGCGCACACAAGGACCTCCAACTCCTCCTTGCCCATAATCTCGCCCCGATCCCAGTGCCTACCGCAGGGCGAGAACCAAGTGAAATCCAACCATAAGTCGTCAGACGCCAGGAACTCCGATAGCGGCCTGTCTGCCGGCCAGTCTACCTTTGTCTCTATGTAATACCTCAACCTAGCCGGTGGGGTCCCTCCTACCCCATGCCACAGCCGCCGGACTGTTGTCGCCAAGACCGCTACTCCTAACATTCTCCCCTGCTCCTCCTATCGGCACTCAGGCCACTGCCCTCGCCGAAACCCATGCCATGCCGTCACCAGCGCCCATGCCTTCGCCTACGCCGTGTCGGGGCCGCTGCCCCCGCCTTAGCCAAAGCCGCCACCAGTGCCATGCCCACGCCAGCACCTTCGCCGACGCCTCCGCCACGCCTGTGCCATTGCCTTAGCCGTGCCGTCGCCAACGTCTCCGCCTTCGCCCTAGCCGTGCCCATGCCGAGGCTGGTGCCTACGCCGACGCCTCCGCCACGCCTGTGCCATTGCCTTAGCCGTGCCGTCGCCAACGTCTCCGCCTTCGCCGGACCAAGCCATGCCCCTACCTACGCCCAAACCGGAGTCCAAGCCGCGCCCCTGCGTCCATCTCAGTCTAAGCCGTGCTTTAGCCAGGACCCCCGCAAACACCATAGCCGCGCCGCGGCCGGCGCTGCAGCCCGGGACCATCGCCGCGCCGGGGTCCTTGTCGTGGCCGTTGCCGCGCTGTAGCCGTCGCCATTACCCATCGCCACGCCCTTGCCTATGCCCCTGTCATCGCCCAGGCCGTACCTGCGCTTATGCCCCTGCCTACGCCGCGCCGTTGATCTCCTCGAACACCTTCAGCTCGTAGCGGCCGAACTCCTCGAGCCCCCGGTGGGCCCCCAGCCCGACGAACAGCTGCCCGTGCTCGAACAGCGTCTTCAGCCACTCGCTGGTCAGCACTGCCCCGCGCCCGGTCTCCACCACCTTCAGCGTGAACTCGAGCGTGATGGGCGGGTTGACGTACTCCACCTGGTTCACCACCGACCGCTCGAACGGCGGGCGCCGGATCGTCCGCGGCAGCGTCGCCACCCCGTCTGGCACTTCCTTGTTCAGCAGTATGCGCGTCGGCTCCACCCACAGGTTGGTCCGCAATGCCTGCTGGTGCAGGAGCACCTTCGACCCCTTGCCCTGAAGCAAGGCCCGGGTGCACTCCTGCAGCATCGACCGGATCTGATTCGCCGACAGCGCCAGGCTCCCGTTGACCCGCCGGAAGCCCACCCGCGTGACCACGGCCTCTGTCTCCTCGGCAGTCTCCTCGGCCGTGCGCTGCCGCTCCTCCTCCTCCTTCAGATACTGCGGCCACGGCCTGTCTGCCATCGCCGCTGACACGCCGCCGGCCATATCCGACGTCGTCTCCAGCACCACTCTGTACTCCTTCACTCAGACACCTCCTTCTGAACCACTCGCTTACCTCTTCCGCTCTATCCGAACCTCCGTCGCGCCGGCCAGCTTTGCCGCCGCCAGGCGGTGTTCACCACTCACGATCGTGTGCGTCCGGCCCTCATCCTCCCGCGCCATATCCCAGAAAAGGGCATCAAGCCTCTCCAGCCGGGCCACTCGTGCTTCAAGTGACCCTGCCCTCTCCAGGCTGTACACAGCAGCAACGCCGGCCAGCAGCCCGGCCACCAGCCCGCCGAAACCTACGGACAACAGCGCCGGTATCTGCGAGCAGCCGGCAAGCGCCACCAGCCCGCTCACGAACAGCAGCACGCCGGCCCGCCCGCACAGCTTCGCTCTCCACTCCCAGCGATCCGTCATCGTCTCCTCGCTTCCTGCCGGCGCTTAGACCGCGCCAGCCGCTTCTTGAACCGCAGCACCCTGCCGCGACGCCCCACACGCTGCTCCAGCGCCGCCAAGCTAGCCTCTGCCATCTGGGCCCCAACCTCGCGTACCTGGCGCCCGTACTCGGCCCGGAGCCGGTAGAGCCCCAGGTCCACCACGTTGTCGTCAGGATCGTCCACTGCGTTCACCATCCCCTACTAAGTCTCCGAAGGGCCTTTTCCTCAGCGTAGGAATCTCCGCTAGTCTTGGCCCGTTCTAGATCCCTGACCGCGGCGTAGCGTTCATATTCTTGGTTCTGGCTTTCCCTCTGAAGCCTGTCAGCTTCGCCTTGCGCCGCGCGCAATCGCTGGTTCAGGCGGGCCTGCGCTTCTGCGTGGTCATAGGCCAGGTCGCCGAGGCGATTGTCTAGTTCTTGTTCCAGTTCCTGAATCCGGTCACGGAGCCTGTTGATGTCTATCAACTCGCCATCCTCCTTGCGCCTACGGGCAGGCACCACCATGTTGCTGCCAGGCACCTTCCGCGCCAAGCGCCGCCTCCGCCGCCACCACCATGTCCTTGTGCTCGTGCAACGTGTGGAACCAGTAGGCCTCTTCCGGATAGCACCAGGGGCCTCGGTGGCGTGAACGAGCAGATCGACCGTCGTTCCGATCTTCTGCAACGCCCTGGCCAGGAGGCAGGCCGAGCGCCAGCTGAAAAACTGGGACTCCCCCTGCCACCACGTCTTGGCCTCCTCGTAGTGGGCCTCGCAGAGCCACATGCGGCCAGGCGCCACCTCTTCCTCGCAGCCAGTCAATATGCACTCCATCTCTCGCTCCTTCCTATACCTCTAGCACCTGCCACCAAACGGGGACTTCGCAGAAGGTGGCCTCGATAGTCGCGTAGAACCAGGCATCGCCGGCTACGCAGGTGACGACCTGGCCATCATGCCTGACGAACTTTGCTACTTCGTGCTGAATGACCTCTTCCGTGCCTTTGTAGCCGAAGCGTTCGGGGTCCTGCAATTCGGGCCCACCGTAACCTCTTACCTTGAATCTCTTCATTTCTCTCCCCTTACCTAATATAATAATAGCACGTAGGTGGCGGTTGTCAATAGGGCAAGGGCCAAAATGGGGAGATTTTCAAAAGATTTTCTCGCTGCCGCATCTGTCCTAGAACACCGCTATGCGCCGGCTACCTGCGCGCTGTAACCCTATTGACTATGGCCTGCCCCAGATGGTACGCTGGAAGAGCCATGTTGGTCCTTGACGCCCTCCCAGAGCTCGTCGACCGGTATCAGGCCTGCGTCCTGCTGGGCATCTCCATGTCCGAGTTCTCTGCCCGCACCCATGTCCGACGTCTCCTTACCCCCATCGAGGCATCGGTTTGGCCGAGGCGGAAGCGCAAGCGAGGTGAGCCGCGACGCCGGGGCCGTCCTGTCGGCTATCGAACCCGCCTCTACCGCCGCGACGATGTCCTCGCACTCCGCATGGTGCGGCATCGGCTCCAACAGAGCAGTGGCGGCAAGGGGTCCTACCGTTCATGGGAAGCTGCCCTAGAGCAAGGCAGGGCCACCTAGCGCTGACTCCCGCTCCCGCTCCTCGGCGGTCAGCACCTGCGTGTCCTCACTTACCACTAGCGTTGCCCTCTACCGACCCGCTCGTCGGCAATCTGCCACCGGTAAGCGACGCCCAGGACCACTGCGTCGACATAATCCCCGTCCACCTCGCCGTCCTTCATCACCATGGGGTAGCCCAGAGCCCTGACGGCGAACTGGGCCTGCTCCTTCGTGCCTCCACGACCGCTGCAGACCACCCGGCCGCGGGCCTCCATGACGGCCATCTCGTGGCAGGGAATGCCCTTCTGCCCCGCCACGGCCCAGACGACGCCGCGCGCCTGAGCTAGGGCCTCGATGGTCGCCTGGCTGCTGTGCGTCGAAGCCCGGGCCCAGCCGCCGGGCCGCTCCACCACTATCGCTGTTGGCCTGTACGCATCACAGAGGCAGCTGACGCACCGCCACAGGAACGCCAGGGCGCGCGCCCGGTCCTTGCCACGCGGCCGGATGGATCCGCCGGTGAATAGCTCGCCGTCCTGGTCGATGAGCAGGGCGAACCCTGAGCACCATAAGCTAATGTCCAGCGCCAGCACCTTGGTCGCCACGGGCACCCGCATCGGCTTAGCTCTTGCCATCTGGCCCCCTCAGTACAGCTCCTACCTCTCGCGACAGGCGCTCCAGGATGCGACGGCGCTCCCGATTGACCTCGGCGTCGGTCAGGGTGTGCTCCAGCGATTGGTAGGAGATGGAGTAGGCCAGTGATTTCTTGCCTGCCGGCACCGGCGGCCCTGTGTAGACGTCGAATATGGCGGCCTGCCGCACGAGAGAGAAGGCTTCGATTATGGCCTGCACCTGGCCGTGGGTGACCGCCTGGTCTACGACGATGGCAATGTCCTCCTCCACCGCCGGGAAGCGAGAGAACGGCTGGTACTGGCGGGGCTTCATGTCTGGCTCCTTGATAAGTCCGGGGGCGCAGCCGGCCACTCACCATGACAGAACTATGCGCCCCCACCAATACAGAGGAGCGGTCTCACCTCCTCTCTACCAAAGAATGAACCCTAGCTTGGGCCATAGTGGTGTATGGCCGAATACGCAGAAGGCCGCGTTGTAGACCCACCAACGTATCTTGCGTGTCTTGGTCATCGCGTTCACCTCCTCTCCTACATTTGGGCGTTGGGGATGGCCCCGATCACGGTGTCGGGTAGGCGGATCACATCGTCCCAATCGAAGCCGACCTTGACGAACTCGGTGGGGCCGCCTGGGAATGGGCGCTTGCCCCGGTGGTCAACGACGTAGACGGTGGGCGCGCCTCCCTTGATTAGCTTGATGCCCCCGCTGAACTGGATAACCCATGCGCGATCAGCGTCGGTCATTCCTTCCTCCTGTCCCCGCCAGTAGTCAATCCTGGCGAGCAACTTCGCCTCGTCGAACAGCGGGCCCGGATCCGATTTTCCGTACGCCCGTCCGTTCGCGCAGTTGTCATGCCTGGTGAGCCCTGCCGGCACGGGGTTCTCAGTCTGCGTCAGGTACGGCAGGAATACCATCGGGATGCCGTACAGCACATGCCGCTTCCAGCACTCGAAGGCCAAGCGGTCGTACTGAGCTTCGGTGAACGGCGTGTATATCGTCGCCTGGCAGACCTCAAAGCTCACGGCGTACCAGTCTATCGCCCAGGTGCCCAGCCAGCCGAAGCCGGCCCCCCACGTCGGGCGCCGGTTGTCGGGCAGAACGATCCCGAGCGTGCCGTCGCCCCCGATGATGTTGCTCGCGCAGGCACCGTAGCCCAGCAGGTTCCCATTCTGGTCCTTGGCCTGGTTGCTGGTGCTCTCGAACCAGTTCTTGCAGGCCCCGAACTCCGTCGCCATGGTCCAATTCGGGCCGCTCTGGCCGCTCCGCGTCGAGTGGATTTCGATCAACCGTGGCGGCCAGTCATCGCGCGGCTTCGAGAGCCACTCCGGCGGGTGAACGATTACGTCAGTCGGGAACATAGATCACCTCCACGACAGCCGACGGCCCTATCCCGGGCAGGCAGGCTGCCCTGTTCGCACCGTCATAACACCAAGCGTCTGCGTGGTAGTCGTGCACCAGGCCACCGCGGTCCCCGACAGTAACGACCTGCCCCGTCTCGACGAACATGAACTCCGTCCCGCAAGGCCAGCTAGGCCCTGCGGCAATGAAGGCCGATGGCTCTGTCACGCCGGGCCCCGTGGCGCCGGGATTCAGCACATACCCGCAGGCACCGGCTTTCACCCCTGGCTGGCAAGCGTAAGCCCCTGTACCGTCGTTCAGGCATCCGTAGACGGTCACACTCACCGTCAACCGCTGCCCCACTACAGTGAGGCCGCCCACGTCAATCGGGGCTGTCACCTGCCCAACCGCCGGCGCAAGGCCCTGCTCTCCCTGTCCCACCGCCACTTGCGTAGCTGTATTCGCAGCCTGTAGGGGCCGTCGTTCGCTAGCCAGAAGAGCAAGACCGGCGCGAGAAACAAGGAGCCTGCTATCATCGCAATCCAGATCATCTAGGGCCTCTTCCAGCCTGGGAGCGGCCACAAAGATGCCGCCGACAGGAGATTGCCCTGCCGCAGATAAACCTCTACCGTTGTCGCCATAATCCCTCCCTACTATTTTTGAATCGCCTTCCCGCGCTCCACCCAAAACCGCAGCCCCGGCCAGCAGAACGACCACTGCTAGACTGACGACGGCGTGTACCCATTTCAGGCCCTGGCTCCTGTTAACATGTCGCCCTCCTATTCCTTTTTAGCCCAGTGTGTAGTACAATAACAGTATGAGAAAAGGAAGCCATCATTCGCCAGAAACTGTCGAGAGGTCGCGGGTTGCTCATACGGGCAAACATCATACTGACGCCGCTCGTGAGAAGATTCGCCAAGCGAGACTCGGAAAGAAGCTCTCGGTGCAGGCACGGGACAAGGTTCGACAAGTGGCCTTGCAACGCTGGGCCGATCCTGATGAGCGACTTAGGCTGACCCTTGCCATGCGGCGCCCTCCTGAGACGCGGGAGAAAATGCGCCAAGCCCACTTGCGTCCTGAGTGCCGAGAGAAGCACCGCCAGGATCGGTTGCGGCAGGCCTTCCCTACTAAAATGACCTCTATCGAGCGCCTTCTGCGTGCCGAGTTCAAGAAGCGCCGCCTGAAGTTTGAGATGCACAAGACCATGTTCGGACGCTTTCAGCCCGATTTCGTGTTCGAGAACGCGAGGCTCATCATCCAGGCTGACGGGGACTATTGGCATTCTCGGCCCGATATGAAGGAACGTGGGGCTAGATTTGACAAGATGGCCCACGATAATGGGTGGTCGGTATGGCGTTTCGGGGAAAAGGAAATCCACATGCACGCTCCTGCCTGCGCCCGTGCTGTCGCTAGATTCGTCCGTGATCATTAACCTCCGACTCTGTTGGCCCACCGCCACAACCAACCCCAGGGCCACGCCCTCCTGTCCTCACGACTAGCCCGGGCCCTCCGGCGGAGCCCCTCCATCTGGGCTCGGCGCCAGCGGCATCTCGACCTGCATCTGCCGGAGCATGACCTCGATTGCTAGCTGCCCATCAGCTAGCGCCGCCAACCGCTCCAGCAGGCCGCCGATCCTGTACAGCTCCATCTTCACCACCACCCTGCCGGGCTTCGCCTTGTCTATCGAGAACGACTGGAGGAACCCGGCCGTCCGCAACTCGACGGGCGCCACGTTGTCCGCCATCATTCTCACCGCCTCCGGTGCTCGTGCGTTTGCCATCGCAACTCCTTTCCGGCTCTACAGCCTTCCGCTATCCCCAGATTAGGCAACCCGCGGCAAGGCCCACGGCCCACCATACGATGCAGATTGCCACCACGAGGCCCCACTCTAGCGCAGTCAATCCCGACCCCTGCATCTCTTAGCTCCTCTCTCTACAGCAATGCAGCCTGCAGACGCGGCAGGTACTCCCCAGCGAATGCGTTCCGCCGGCCGACCCGGCTGTGCAACGCGTTGGCCGCTGCCAGATACCGCCGCGTCGTCGCTACCGTCTGCTCGTAGTTCTCAGCCACGAAAATGCCGTCGTCGCCCGCGTGTACCACGAACTCGATGCCGTCCGCGTCAGCGATGATCTGCCGCAGGGCCCGGCCAAAGCTGCTACGCCGATCGTGCGCCAGTGCCGCTATCTCGGGGTCGCTCAGCAGGTCCTCAGTCCGAGCCTTGTTCGCCGGCCCCATGTGCCGCTCCTGCAGCACCTTCACCACGGCCCGGTACTCCTGATCCGTGTACCCACGGTTGCCCAGGTGCTGCGCGCCCAGGTAGTCTTCACTCATCGACCCCTCCTGGCGCATCAAGCAGTATCCTAGCGGAAGCAAGCAGCACCTCAACCTGCTCACTCGGGTTAGCCGCTAAGGCGGCCTTGCCAGCTATCGGCCCATTGAGTTGCCTAATGTCGTAGACATCCCATAGGGAGACCACTAGCGTGTTCACAGCTTCAATGAGGGCACGAAATGTAGCCTTCGTGTCGCTATCCATCATTCTCCTCCCTACCGGCTCCACAGCCGTGCCTACTAGACACCTTTCCGGGCAAACGTTCCCTCGACCAGCGCATCATCGGACCCCCACCAGGACTGGCGCCCCGTGGTCACATCGGAAGGTGAGGTAATTACTGTGGCAAGACCAAGCTTCTGCCAGTCCAATCGGTACGGACAGCCGTATCTCCATCTGGCCGCCCCCCTCCACAGTGACCCGCACCTGTAGCGCCTCAAGCCCGAGCCTCTTCTCATTATACCCCGCGCTCTCCAGGTTGGCAGCCACCCGCTCCATGAGCTGCCCCAGGCTCGCCCGCACCGCGCAGGCGTCCAGATGCTGCTGCCTCTGCGAAACGAGCCTGGCTTTCTCTTCCTCCATCGCCGCCCGCTCCTTCTGAAAGCGCCTCGTCTCCTCCACAATGAAACCCTCGTCTATCTCGCCATACCCGAACAGCCGCACCAGGCGCTGCTCGTCATTGCGAACGGCCTGGATTTTCCTCTCCAGTTCGCTCACCCGGTTCTCGACGAGCATCACTGCCTCGTGATCCGACAGCCGTTCAACCTCGGCCATTATCAGCTCGGGCCGACGAACGATCTGGCCCACCGCCTCCCAGACCTCCGCCTCTACAGCATCCGCCCGAATTGTCGACGCCCCGCACCGCCCCAGGGCGTAGCTGCCGTGGTTGCCCATGCAGGCGTAGTACCTGACGTTGTGATTGAACGACCCCCGCAGCCGTCGCCCGCACCGGCCGCAGAACGCGTGGCCGGAGAGCAGATAATCTCTCTTCGCCGCACGACGAGACAGCTCAAGGTTGCGTTTCAGCTGAACTTGGGCTGCCTCCCACAATGCCTCGGGCACTATGGCCGGCGTAGCGTTCGGCAGCGCAACCCAGTCATCCCGATCGCGGGGGTGCGTGCGGCTCCCCACCATCGTGAAGGCATACGTTACCCCTTTGTAGGCAGGGTTGTGCAGCATACGGTTGATCGTGCCGTGGTCCCACTCTCGCCCTCCCCGTGGCGTGGGCACCTCCTGTTGCTGCAACCGGCAGCGGATAGCGTTGACCGTGAGCCCACCTTCAACAACCCACTGGAAGATCTGGCGCACCCAGGGAGCCTGGTGCTGATCCACCTCCCGCCAACCGGTCTGCCGATTGTAGCGGTAGCCGTAGAGCCCCTTCCCGCATCCGTGCGCCAGCTTGCCGGCCATGACCCGGGCCCTCACTCCACGCATCGACCGGTCGCGGATCTTCTCCCGCTCCAGCTCGGCCGCGTAGCCCTTCACGTAGGCGATGAGCCGGCCCTCCGGCGAGCTGTCAAGCGGCTCGGTGACGAACACGAGCTCGGCGCCTGCCTTCTGGCACTCCTCGGCGACGATCGCGATGTGGACCGGGTTGCGGGCGAGCCTGTCCGTCGAGTAGCAGACGAGGGCCTTCACCAGACCCGCCTTCACGAGCTCCCTGGCCCGCGTGAGCAACGGCCTGTCAAGGTCGGCGCCGCTGGCGTCCTCGCTCAGGCAGTACTCCTCGGGAACCGCGTATCCCTTCTCCTGAGCGAGCTTCAGGCAGGCGTCGCGCTGGGAGCCCAGGCTGGAGCCGTGCTCCGCCTGCGCCTTCGTCGATACCCGGCAGTAGATCGCCGCGTCAGACATGCTCTTCCTTCTGCATCGCCTTGGCCAAGTCATTAAGGCCCTGCGTACACCACCTTAGGGATGGAATTAGGCCAAGCACGATACTCGCTCTCATCCTTTCAACTGCTTTGACCATGCAGGCCACGTGCTCAGCGAAGGAATGATCAGTAGCAAGATGGGTACTCCAACTCTCACAGATAGGGCACCAGGACGCCGAGGGCCACAGCCAGAGCCAGTTCTGGTGTATCCACCAGAGAGAGTACCGCAGCCTAAAAAGGGGGCTCCTGGTGTCAAAGAAACCATGCCATCTCATTGCCCCTTCCCTCCATCTTTCCGCCCGCATCCTACAACGGTCTCGTCGCGCTCGCAAGGCCGCAGCAGCCACTGCCACCACCGACGCCAGGCAGCCGTCGGGTGCTCTGTCACCTGTACGACAACCCGCGGCCGTCGACCATTCTTGCGACTAGGGGCCCTTGCCGCTACCACAACAGTGCCTTGATCTCTTCTGGGCCAAGACGGTACACCTCCACCGGCCCGGCCGAAAAGCGCGGGGCCTCTCCAGGCAGCGCAAACCCCCACTGCCTGACCGGCCCTCCGCCATAGAGGCAATTCGGCCCCAATCCATGAACTATCCACCCGTCATAGTTCGCGATCCCGATCCAGTCATCCCACGCTACCGGCAGCCCATATAGTCCCGTTATCGGATTCTCCTTTGGCCACGGCGGCCCTGTGATGATGATCTGGTGCGGGCGGTGGCCAGAGAGCTCCTGCATCCCCGCATCTATCTCTGCCACCACGAACGCCAATGACTCTGTCACTGCATCAAGCCGAAAGTTCATAATTGCTTCCCCCACGACCGCCAGCCGGCTCTCTCCTTCCGGGCGAACAGTTCAACGTAAGGCCCCGAGAACATCCGCTCCAGGATGTCGTAGATCTCCTCCGGCTTGTGGCTGTGGTCCTGTACGGGAGCCATGATCCAGGACGGTTGGCTGTGATTCTGTACCTTCGGGTGGCCGCGGATCCCCAGGAGTAGGCACTCGTGGGCGGTGCGGAAGTAGTGGCCCATGCCGATGCGGGGCTTGATCCAGACGAACATCGTCTTGTATGTGAATTCCCACGATACCAGGGTCGTGTAGCCCTCCCACAACATGGAGGCAGGACACCATAGGAGCAGGGCGCTATCATCCTCAGCGATCTCCCAGACTGGCAGGGCAGCTAGCTCGGCCAGGTTCATGGTCTCGTAGTGCCGGGCCAGCGTCCGGGTCTTGTCCAGCTTGTCCCGGAACCGCCACGGCGGGTCGGCCAGGATGCACTTGGCCTTCGACGTCAGCCAGGATTCGGGCCAGGGGCTCAAGGCCATGCTCCTGCAACGCCGGCGCCGATGGCCACGTAGTAACAGGACCACAGCGTCAGCAATGCCCAAATGGCCAATCGCTGTCGGGCGAGCACGAGCCATACAAGCGCTCTCCGCAGAACCCACGCCATCACACCAGGGGCTGCCGCCAGCAACGTCCAGTAGATGGCGAAGAAGGCTTCGTCAGGCATCCTGCCTCTTCCTCCGCCGGTAACTAGGGGCGTCCAGCACCAGGACCTTCCCCTCGAACAGCCGGTCGGCCAGCCGCGGCGCTAGCTCGTCAGCCGATACGTTCAACGTGAACACCGTCGCCAGCCGGTTCACGTACCGGAAGTCAACGATCTCGTCGAGCCTCGCACTTGACCAGTCCGTCACCCTCTCGGCGCCCAGGTCGTCAAGCACCAGCAGGGAGCAATACTTCTTGGCGTAATCCACGGTTAGGTGCGTCTGGCTTCCGTGCTCGGCCCGGTCCGCAGCATACCCACGCCGCAGGCTGTCCAGAAACGCCTCGACCTGCCAGTAGCAGACCTTCCGATGGCATCGCTCAAGCCAGTCCCAGGAGATTGCCAGCGCCAGGTGCGTCTTCCCCGTCCCCGGCGGTCCGGCCAGCGTCAAGAACGGGTGCTCTATCTGGCCAGAGGCGAACGTTTGCGCATGCTCGAATGCCTCGGCCAGCCTCCCATCACCGAGCCACTGGCTGAACCGATGCGTCCGGCGAGTGGCCAGCGGCAAGCCGGATATGGCTATCAACGCCGCCAGGTCCTCGTCGCTCACCCGCCTCTCTTCCTGTTGAGACTGCAGCGCCCTGTCCCTCACGGCCTGGAGTGCCGGCGGCAACGTCTCGTCAGCCGAACCGTGATAGATGCCTGGTACGACCTCAATCCACGGCATCAAAGGCCATTCCAGTACACGATGCCCCCTGCCAGGATGCAGGATGCCAACGAGGCTCCCCATAGCTTCCATAGCAGCCGTGGCGAACGCCCGCCCGGTGGTGAGCAGTCTGCGACCGCCTCATATATTTCCAGCACGAAGAACACCGCCGCCATGATGTATGCCAGGAAAATGAATACCGCCGAGATAGCTATCGCCGCCCACGCAATCACGTTCCATGTGTCCATCTAGCTTTCCTCCTTCCGCTTCTTTGCCATATCCCCCATGTCAGGCCCCTCCCCAGCTACCCTTCAGCTGCTCTGCGGTCGGAAGTTGCTTCGGTGCCCGCCCTCCTGATGGCCTCGGCCCGTTGCCTCGCCCTTTCGCGCCACCGATCGGCACCTTGAACCCGTCCCGCTTCCACCGCTCCAAGATCGCCTCGATGTACTTGAGACTGTGGGCGTTGTTCCCAACTGCCTCTTGAACGGCGGCCTCAAACCACTCCACCGTGAACTCATCTGCCAGCTCTGCCAGGCGGGACGCTATCAGCGGACCCAGGGTGCCCACGTTGCCTTCGTACAGCCGGCAGAACGCGCCGTATTTGTCGTCAACCTCGACGCCAGGCGCTGCAGTAGAAGAAGCAGAAGGATCTAAAGGCGTGGGTGTGGGTGTGGGCGTTGTTAGAGGGTTGGCCTTACCCTGGCCTAAACGGTAGCCTTTAGCCTTGGCTTTACCCTTGGCTAAGCCTCCCCTTTTCCCCGCCTCCCGAAATGCTTCAATCTCGTCCCTCGTGAACTGGTAGTCAGGATAATCATGCACATAGAATCCACCGTCTACCTCTTCCCACAGGCCGGCGTTGACCAGCAGGGGGATGACGAACTCACAGGTCACGTCCTCGCCCGACATGCCGCAGGAGACGCCGATCGTGTAGACCTTGCGCCGCCCGTCCTCCTCGGGCTCGCCAAGAAATTGCCACGTTAGGAGCCTCTGTGCGACTGCCCAGGGAATGTTGCCGTTCGTCAGGTTCCGATTGCAGTAGGCTAGGCCTGCAAGCCAGAGGGCGATCCCTAATGGCCCGGCCTTCGCGTGCTTGGGGTGCTCATCAAAGTGGTCGTCCACTCGAACCCAGGGCATGTCTCACTCCTTAGAGCCGTCACTACCGCTCATGCCTCTGCCTCGTCCGCCAGCAGCCCTAGCGCCTCGGCCATCCTCCCGCCGAAGCCCTCGTCACGCACCCCCATCGCCTTCCGAATGGCCTCCGCATAGCGTGAGGCTGCAGCGGGTGAGTCCACCCCCATCTGCAGCCCTAAGCACAAGCCCACGGCGAAGAGGGTCTCAGGGGGCAACGCTCGGTGCCCCCTAGACACAACGCGGGCCATAGAAAGGACGAAGCCCGTAAGCTGCTCGTCCAGCGAGCAGGGGCCGCCGCCGCCGTTACCGCTTGCGTTACTCACTCTTGAACCGTATGTACTCAGCTATCTTCGCGTACGCTTCCGACAGACCGCCATGGTAGTCAGCCGGCGACCGCACACCGAGCACAGTACACGCCTCCGGCGCCCTGACGTTGAACTCGCGTAGCACGGCCGTCAGCATCTCGCCAATGTTGGCAAAGCGACGGGGAGCAGCCGGCGGCCCCCCGTCGCCCTGCCCGGGTTCGCTTGTAGGCTCGGCAGCGGGCGGCTCAGGCTTGGCCGCCTCCACGTCGGGGAACGGCTCCTCCTCCTGCTTCTCAAAGAACGCCTCCGCCTCTGCCTCCAGGTCGCCGGGCTCCTCTGCGTCATCCAGCGCCGCCAGGGCCACTTGGGGCATGGGAAGCGCCAGGGTCTGCCTACGCAGCTCGAATAAGGTCGCCTCCACCTGCAACTGCAACACGTGCACCACCTTCTTGGGAAGGCCCAACGGCTGCACCGTGAGAGGCACCAGGCGCAGCTTGAGCGGGACCAGCGAGATCCGCCCCAGTAGGCTTTTGATCAACTGGATCTGGCTGTTGATATTGCGAATGCTGTGGAAGGAGCTCGTATCTATCTGCCACAGGCCCAGACCTTCGACGCGGGGCAGGAGGAACTGAAGGCAGAGTACCGGCCGACAGCGCCCCTCTCTGCGCTTGGGGCACTCCTCGCTGCAGGACATCTCGGCCAGCAACACGTCGTCGGGCTTGGTGTCCCTGTCCACGAACGCGCCAGTCGTCCTGTCGATCCGGGCCATGGCCGTCTCACCATCGCCGCGACATTTTAGGCCACCCGACGAGTAGTACCGTAGGAACTGTGAGGCGAATGCCTCCTCGTCCTCCGAGGCGAATGTGATATCGAGCTCCTGGGGCTTGTCACCATACACGGCGTGGAATCCGTCCGCATGGGCCTCCGGCGTTGAGCCATTAGCGTTCACGATAAAGTGATCGCTCGACGTTGGATACTCTACGCCCTGGGCCGTCTTGGCCTTCTGGCCGAGCCGGATTTTGCCAAGGCGAGGCAGGCGCAGCTGATCCGTTACCCCCTTAATAGGCATTGGCTATCCTCCTCAATGATCTCGAATGAAGCGGGCGACGGCCCTAGCGCAGGCAGCCGGGTGCATTTTGATCTCCCGCTCGCCAAAGCGCCAGACGGACCAGCCATCGGCGTGAGCCGCCTGGTCAAAGGCACTGTCACCGGCCTTCTTATCGGGTCTAGAATGCCAGTAATCGCCGTCCGCCTGCACGATAAGCCTAGCCGACTCGAACACGAAGTCGGGCTGCCAGCGTCCGAACATGGTCTTGTGCATCTCGAAGTGGAGACGGCGCTTCTTGAACTCGGCACGCAGAAGCTGTTCAATGGCGGTCATCTTGGTGGGAAAGGTCTGCCGGAGACGACTCATGCGCATTTTCTCCCGCGCCTCAGGAGAGACTCGGTGGCCAAGTTGGGCCTGACGTATTTTCTCTTTGGTCTCAGGGGATTGTCGGCGGCCAAGGGCATGCTTGTTGCCGATGGCGGCCTGCCGAGCCCGCTCTCGGTCTTCAGGGTTCTGCCATCGCCGTAGCGCGCTCTGGCGGTGTCTCTCGCGGGTTTCGGGAGAATGCTTGAAGCCGAGCGCATACTTCTTGCCCAGCATCATCCGGCTCAGCTTCTCCCTGGTTTCGAGAGACACAGGACGGCCTAGATTGGCCTGCCGTACTTTCTCACGGTGTTCGGGAGTTTGTTTGTAGCCGGCTCTAGGCACCTAGCCATCCCCCTCCCTAAGTAGTATCTATAGGGAATTATAGCACGCAGGTCACACGGTGTCAAGTGCTCGGTGACCAAGGTAGGCCACCCTCGACTCCCATCGTAGCAGCGGCCAATACCGCCTTTATCAAGTGATCGCGGCAAACCAGATAGGGCTTGCTGACGCCAAACTGCAATATCGCTAGAGTCTCCCCCGGGCAATCCCCCATTTCGCACTTAGCATTGGCATTCCCGCGCGGCACAACGCGGAATTGAACGCCACCAGGTTGCAGCTTGGGCTTGGTAACGTCGTTCATAGGCTCTACCTCAATCCCCGACCGGCCCGCCTCTATGGACTTCGGCCAGGGCGTCGGCCGCGCTCGAACTGGCCGACTGGGCCCCGTCTGGCACTAACGCCGCGTTCAGCAAGCGAGCCATGCGACCGTAATAGAACCGACGGTCCTCATCGCTGCCAGCAAGCTCCGCGGCAATCTCACCCTGCACTGCCTGCCACAGCGATGGCTCTTCCTGTCGCAGGTACTCGATAAAGGCCAGCACCGCATGGCCGTAGCCAGCCAGCCCTCTCACGGGGGAATCCCGGAGCTCGACCACGCTGCCATCGCGTGCAACCCAGGACATAGCCAGCACCCAGGGGAGCTCCGTCACAGCCGTTGGCGTTCTGCTCTTCTTCATGGACCTACTCCATACGCTAGAGCGCTGTTGCAGACGCTCGCTACTTCGCGCTCGTACTGCCCGGGCCAGGCCACAACTACAGCGGCGGCGTAGTCCCCTACCGTCGCCCAGACGCTCTCGCACTCTGGGCACTCCACCCGACCCGTGCCGGGGACCAGGGCCACCCAGGTGGCCCGCCTGCAGCGCGGGCAGGGTGCCCCTAGCTGCTTCGCAAACGTGCCCGTCAGAGACAAGGACCCCTCCTCGTGTTACCCCAAGGCACAACCGCTCAGAAGAAGACGGCCGTTAGGCTGCGCCCGCCACACGCGAGCTGGGCATTCCTGTCAGCCGGCCCTTTATGACAGGCGGCGGATCTTGGAGGAACTCGCGCAACGCCAGACGGATGAGAACAGACCGGGTAAACCCGGTCTGCCTCATAACATCCGCCAGTGCTGCGTCCTCTTCGTCGCTCAACACGACATTCCGTCGCGTCACCTTCACTCCATTGGCCATAGACGTTCCCCCTCTAGCTTCCACTCTGCCGGGTGGGTGCTGTGTCTACTAGGCGCGACGTTACCAGTTCGGGGTCACATTGTCAACCCTATTCTACACGAAATTCACGCCTATTGTGCCCCACGGTGCACCTTACTAGCCCGTGGCCCTCTTGACATAGCCCAGACGAGTGTGGCATTATGCCCACGCTAGACACATTCGACGCGCTCCCTATTCTGTGCGGAGAGGAGGAGGGCCGTGGAGAAATTGGCAGATTATCAAAGGCGGGCCCTGGGCTCGGTTCTGAAGGCCGCCCGTTTGCGGATGGGTTGGACCCAGGCGGAGGCAGGCGCTCAAGCCAAGATAGCGCGGGCTTACATCGCCCATATCGAACGCGGCTCCAAGTCGCCCGGCATGGCAGTGCTCACGCGCTACTGCGCCGCGATGGGCGTCAGCCCCGGCGACATCCTTATCGAGAGCCGACTAGCCGCCCCGGCCGAGCAGGGCATCAACCCGATCCTGCTCGAGGGCATGAGGCGCCTAGACCCGGAGATTCAATCAAGGCTCGCCGCAAGCTGGCCCCACTTCGAGCGCTTCGTCACCTCGTGCTTGTCTCCAAGCAACTCCCACCCGCCAGACGAATAGCGCGCCAGCACTCAGGCGCGAGCTCCAATGAGGGCCTCCATGTACCGTTCATGCAGAGCGCGACTCAGGGTCCGCTCCGATATCCCGACAGCGGCCGCGGCCTCATGCCTGTCTAACCCGCCGTCGTAGGCCAATAGCGCCCTGCGCCGCCGGTCGGCCGCTTTGGCATTCCCAAATCCCTGGTCATAGCGGCATTGATCGAACGGGCACTCAAGGCAGGACGGCGCCAGGTCGCAGCCTTGATCCAGACCCTCAGCGGCCACGCTCGCGACCCCCATACTGACTTAGCAACTGGCCCACAAGCTGGTTTAGCAGGCCCGCTATATCATCCTGCTTCCCGCAGACCTTCTGCAGGTCCTCATGCACAGCGTTCTGCCTCTCGAGCATCGTCGCCAACCCGCCGCACACCTTCTCTAGCGTCCCACATACCTGTTCCAGCCTCCTCTCGGCCCGGCCGTTGCCATTTGCCGGCAGCCGACGCTGCGTCCAGAAATACGCCGAGACGGCGACAAGCAAGACACCCAGTGCGCCCATTTGCACCAACTCACTGGGCTTCAAGTCAAAAGTCTGCAGCATCACGCCGGGCAAGCTGGCCAACATCGGCAACGGGTTCATCAGCCCATCCTTCCCATCGCGCCGGACATGGCACCTAAGACGCATCGTATCTAGCCCCAATACAGCGCGCCTGGACATTTCATTGGACATTCTAGGAAAACGGCCACCTCGTCAGCCCATCGTTCAGCGGCGTCGCCCCGAACCACGTCTTGTACACGACAGTCGCTGCCATGAACGCCGCAGCCATCGACTCTAGTATCTGCCCAGCGTCGGCCTGAAGAGCTATCTCGCCCGCAGATACCCAGACGGTGCCAGCTCCCACGACTAGGCATACTGCACAGGTTAGCCCCACCTTCAGCCACGTTGCCCACTCAGGGCGCTTGGCGAGCGATACCACTACCGGCATGAAGATGCCGATGATGGCTGCCCACGCTTGGGGATTGAGGCTGCCAAGATCAATGTGCATAACGAACCTCCTCTCAGGATGCCCTCTGCGTCACCGCAGCGGTCACCGTGAACTTAGCCTCACGGACCGGGTCAAGAATCTGCCCAGCCACCGTCTTCGCCTTGCAATCCCACCAGTAGTCGCCGGCCTTTATCGCGGCCGTGTCTGTGGGAACGAACTTGACGTCGGCGCGGCCGTCGGTCGGGGGACCAACTATCTCGATCTCGTCTGGCGTTGGGGCTGCGCCATCGTGCGAGTTCTTAACGATCAATGCCTTCGACTCAGCATCTGCCCTGAGCCTCTTCACGGTCACCCACACCCTCTCCAGCTCGAGCAGGTTCCCGTCCTTGTCAGTCAGCGTGAGCCGCATCGTCTCGTGCGTTCCCTGAGTTATCTCGAAGTCCCATGACATCATTCACTCCCCCTATCGCGTCCGGCCTACGATGTCGGCATGCGGGCGGGCGATGCCGACCATATCGGCATACGGGCGAGCAACGCCGACTATGTCTACAAAGGCTGCGAGGGCCCCGATCGAGGCTGTCAACTGGCCCTGACCGCTTAGTGCGGCGGCTGCCTCCCGCGGACCGCCCGATACCGCAATCGCTATCACGACGCCGTCGCCCACTAGGACGACAATTCCCAGAATTGTAACGTGGCCGACCACGGTGGCCCCGCCGTTGCCGGACAGCCAGGCAACACCGACCTTTAGCAGCGTCCCCTCGCCAACCAGAAGGCCCGATGCAGACACCAGCGCCGACGCCGGCACCAGCCTACCGGCCGTGACGAACAGGGCGCCAACGCCTTCAAGGACAGCCCCGCCCGCAGGCAGGCCCGCAGGGGACGCCACGAGCGTGCCGCTACCCCCCACCGTGGCGTCGGCCTCATATACCGCCTGGCTAGAGCTGGCCAGCGTGCCCTCGCCAGAGAATGCCGCTGCGGCCTCTTGTATCTCCCAAAGGCTCGCGGCGGCTGTCAATGCCCCAGAGCCCGACGCCGATGCCAAGCCACAATGGCCCCGGACGCCGG
>Ga0315284_10001621_pt1 | contig 32168 bp, 35 predicted proteins | sample YL17G09_16_MG_FD_203696 | JGI IMG/M metagenome (GOLD analysis project Ga0315284, IMG submission 203696) | Sediment microbial communities from Yellowstone Lake, YNP, Wyoming, USA - YL17G09_16 | ecosystem: Environmental > Aquatic > Freshwater > Lake > Sediment | place: USA: Wyoming | collected... | reverse complement strand
ACGATGAGGACGATGGCGCCGACGACCGCTAGGCCGAGCATCCAGCCCCCGAGAAAGGCGAGGCCGTTGCTGCGCGCCTTCGGCGTGATCAGCATGAGGATGATGGCGATGATCGGCAGCGGGCTGATGGCGATGCCGATCGCCAGGGGAAGCATCTCACCGATCGCCTGTCCCATGTGTGCTCCTGTCGCGCGGTCTGGATACCGACCTTAGGGTTACCGTGAGGTCACAGCACGATATCCTATCTCTTGGGGACCACTTGGAGAGTCGTCCTCAGGGGTAGCACGAGCACGAGTGCCGTAAGCGATTCGAGGAGGAGCCATGGCCACCTCTGGCCTACCGTCCGACAGACTGCCGACGTTCGAGAGTGTGGCCGAGCGTAGCCTCACGACGCCGCGCGCCGCCGGGGTAGCGGGGATCGTCTTCGCCGGCCTGTTCGTGCTTGCGCTCACCTTCTTGCGGCAAGCCGTGGGCCGCGGTCTCGACACGCAGACCGTGATGGAGAACTTGACGGGTCCAGGTTCGACGATGGCGCTGGTCGGTCTCTACATCGTGCCGTTCGCCGGGATCGCCTTCTTGTGGTTCATCGGCGTCGTCCGCGACCGCATCGGCGAGCGTGAAGACAAGTTCTTCGCCACCGTCTTTCTCGGCAGCGGCCTGCTCTTCGTCGCCATGCTGTTCGCCGCCGCCGCCGTGCTCGGCGGCCTGATCGCCGGCAATCGCTACGGGACGGCCACGCCGACCGACGTGGCGACCGTCGGCTACGCGCGTTCGGTCGGTTACTCGTTCTTGTTCGTGTACGCGGCCAAGGTGGCCGGCGTCTTCACGCTGGCCACCTCCACGATCATCCGGCGTTCGCACTGGCCACGCTGGACGTCCCTGACCGGCTTCGTGACGGCGGCCGTGCTCATCCTCAGCATCACGTTCTTCGAGCCTATCGTGGTGCTTTTCGCCGTGTGGGTGGCGGTCATCAGCGTCTATGTGCTGGTGACGGGGGGCAAAGGGTCGCGGGCAGGAAAGGGGCTTTGACGAAGTTGGGCGGCGAAGGCAGAGCGGCTGCTAATCGTCTTCGGTTTCCTCCATGCGCTCCGCCACGAACTCGACGATCTCATCGGCCGTACGCTTGACCTCGGAGTACTCGTCCCGAGTGAGATCGCCCCGGTCACCCGATCCAAGAATGACACTGTGACGCATTAACGATATCGTTACGGCGTCACACGATTCATTCTCACGAGGAGGAGACATGCGTGGCTCGTTTGGACCCGGCCATCTCGAGCAGACGACCGTGCCCATGTCCATGGTCCGCTCGATCGGCCTCCTCGGCGAGTACAAGGGCAAGCAGCAGCTGTTCGAGAAGCAGTCGCCGCAGGCGCTGAGCGCGCTTCGCGAGGTCGCACGAGTCCAGAGCATCGAATCGTCGAACAGGATCGAAGGTGTGATTGCGGCGTTGGGACGTGTAGCCGACCTCGCCGCCGAGAAGACGATACCGAGGGACCGCGCGGAGCAGCAGATCGCCGGCTATCGCGATGTGCTGTCCACCGTCCACGCCAATGCGGTCGGCTTGGACGTCTCGACTGGGCTTGTACTCCAGCTGCATCGGGACCTCTACCAGTTCTCGCGTACCCCGGGAGGCGCGTGGAAGAGCGCTCCGAACGACATCGTCGATGTCATGGCCGATGGGACACACCGCCTGAGGTTCAGCCCCGTGGCGCCTCACCTCGTCGACGTCGCCATGAACGAGCTGGTCAACGGCTATCGCTCCGTCGTGTCCGGGGGGCAGGTCGCCTCGCTGATCGCGGTCCCCGCGTTCGTGCTCGACTTCCTCTGCATCCACCCGTTCTCAGACGGCAACGGCCGGCTGTCGCGGATCTTGAACCTCATGCTGCTCTACCAGGCGGGCCACGAGGTCGGGCGATATATCAGTCTCGAGAAGGTCATTGAAGACACCAAAGAGACCTACGATGAGGCGCTGGAAGCTTCGTCGGATGGCTGGCATGAAGGCCGACACGACCTGGTGCCCTGGCTGCAGTACTCACACGGCATCCTGATCGCCGCGTACCTGGAGTTCGAGCAAAGAGTCGGACAGATGGGGACGGGCCGTGGCGCGAAGCGCGAGATGGTGATCGACTGCATCCGGCATCTCCCGACGACGTTCCGCTACGCCGACGTGGCGCGAGCATGCCCAGGGGTCAGTCGGCCCACGATCGTGCGCGTGCTTGGCGAACTTCGGGACAAACGTGAGATCCGCTGCACGAAGGGCGGGCGCGACGCGATGTGGGAGAAGACGACTCAATGAGTCGTTGACGATATCACTCAGCTGACTCTTGATACGCTTTGGCGTCCTTGATCGTGCTGGCCATCGCCACCGCGGGCGGCCTGCTGTTGCCGAGGGTCGCCGTCTTCGCCTTCTTCGTCATATCGGTGTACGTCTTCGTCGAGCCGCTTTGGCGCATCCACCGATTCGAACCTTCGAGGGGCGATCCTCCGCCTCGCCGCAGAGTCTGCCGAACCGGATGAGTCCTTCACAATGCGGCGTCGGCACCATGTTAGCAGGCGGCAACCTGCGGAGGTGGCCGTGCACACGGAGCCCGCTCCGGAGCGTTCGGCGGGCTCTTCTGCATAGTCCACCCGACGCGCCCCTGTGGCCGGAACGTATGCATCCTGATCAACGGCCTGTGAGCCGGCTCTCACCGACTGACCAGGCTGTCCCGGCTCGGCCCCCATCTGCATACTTCAGGTTGGGAAGACCACAGAGCTCTTGTGGCACTCGCCGGAATGCCGTATAATCGCTGTAGTGATTGTACGTCAGGAGGTACGGGCATGAACACGAAGCTGACTTTGCGTCTCGATGACCGTCTGATCGACAGGGCGAAACGCTACTCGCACCGCTCAGGCAAGTCGGTCTCCCAGCTCGTCGCGGACTACTTCGCTCTCATCGAGGCAGACGCGCCGATCCCGGGTACGGAACTCACGCCTCGCGTGCGGGCGCTGATCGGCGCACTCAAGGGCGCCACGGTCACCGAAGATGACTACCGTTGCCATCTCGAGGAGAAGTACCGGTGAAGGTCCTCTTCGACACCAACGTGATCCTCGACGTCTTGCTGGAGCGGGAGCCCCACATCGACGCTGCCTCCAAGTTGTTCGCCTTGGTGGACAATGGCCGCATCAATGGTTCGATCTGCGCCACGACCGCGACGACGGTCTACTCCATCGCGGCGAAGAGCTTCGGCAGCCGCAGGGCCCGCGACCAGGTGCACGGGCTGCTCGGCCTGTTCGAGGTCGCGCCGGTGGGCAGGGACGTGTTGGACGGCGCCCTCGACATCGACTTCTCCGACTATGAGGATGCGGTGCTGCATGAGGCAGCACGCGCCGCCGGCGCGACCGTTATCGTGACGCGGGATCGCGACGACTTCGCCAACTCTGCGATCCCGGCGCTCGACCCGGTCGAGCTCCTCGCGGTGGTGGCCGCGTCGGGGTAGGCTCTGAGGCGGTGGGCGGCTCCAAACAGCCCTCGACAATGCTTGTGCCTGGTCGACCGTCGGGGGCTCGAACCCCTGACCTCCGTCGTGCAAAAGCCCTTGAGATGGCGCCAGCGAGCCACACCCTACAGTGCCTGCGCAGGGTGACGGATTCCCTCGCGGTGGGTAGATAGGCCGCCACGAGATCCTTGAGGAGGGACGCTATGGCAAACAACGCGTCGCAAGGCAGTTCGCAGGGTTCGGGCACGGGATCGCTGATCGGCTTCGGCGTGCTGGGAGCGGCCCTTCTGGCGTTCATCGTCCAGAACAGGGAGTCGGTGTCCTTCACCTGGCTGTTCTGGACGTTCAACGCGCCGCTGTGGCTCGTGCTCGTCGTCACCGCCCTCGTGGCCTTCGTGATCGGGCAGTTTGCGGTGATGTGGCGCCGGCACCGGCGGCGCCAGGCGCGTCGCGCCGGACGCTAGCGCGTCTTCGAACGGCAGGGGCGGGGCCGAAAGGCCCCGCCCCTGCCGTTTCGTGCGATGCTTGGGCTACTCCCGCGCCAGCATCGCCGCTGCCTGGCGCTCCAGATCGAGGTATGGCTCGCCGCTCACGTCCACGGCGACGCGTTTGATCGTACCGCCGGTGAAGTGGTGCGGCGCCTCACCCGGGTAGTCGTCGGTAACGGCTTCGCCGCTATCGCGCCCGACGCACAGGCCCTCGCCGGCCAGCGAGAAGTAGCCCGGCTGGGTCTTGATGCGGCCCTCGCCGACCTTCTTGTCACCGTAGTAGAGGGAGAGGAGGCCGGTGGCCACGCCCGGCGCGTCCTGGCCGTCCTTGTCAAAGGCGGCGGACAGGATGAGGTCCTTGCCGGTCGGCAGGTCCTCGGTGGCGTCGATCTTCTGCTCGGTCATGCCGACGAAGCTGTTGACGTAGTGCAGCCTGTTGTCCTTGATGTAGAGGGCATGCCCGCCAAAGCGCGCTCCGTGGGCGAACAGCACGCCCTCCGCTCCGGCTGTCGGAAGGTCGACCAGCGCCCCGATCGCGAAGGAGCGGTTGCGGATGTTGACGGCCTGCTGCTCGGGGACGTCGGCCGTGCCGGGGAAGTACGTGTAGCGGTCGCGTGGCGGCGAGAGCTGCGGGCGCGGCGTCATGATGATCTCGATGGGGGCGCGGTCGTCGAGCGGGAACGCGCCGTTCCTGCCGGCCTCGGCGAACCACAGGCTCTGGAGCTCCCTGAGCTTGCCCCAGTCCTCCTTGGCCAGATCGTGCAGCTCGGAGCGGTCCACATCGACGTGGTACAGCTCCCAGGTGTCGTCGTTGAAGTTGCTCCACCCCGCGTTCGTGGGATGCGTCGTGACAGCCTTCCAGCCTTCGTGCCAGATGCCGCGCGAACCGAGCATCGAGTAGAACTGGGTCTTGCGCGCCCCGTCGGCCGCGGCGTCGTCAAAGGCGTAGCGCATGCTCACGCCGTCGAAGTCGCTCTGTACATGCCCCTTGATGACCTGCGGGGCTTTGACCCCAAGGCAGTCGAGGACTGTGGGCACGATGTCGATCGCGTGATGGTACTGCTCTCTGACCTCGCCCCTCGCCTTCATGCCCGCCGGCCACGACATGATGCACGGGTCGGCGGTGCCGCCGTTGAACTCGTAGCGCTTCCACATCTTGAACGGCGTGTTGAAGGCCATCGCCCAGCCGTTGGTGTAGTGGTTGTACGTCTTGGGGCCGCCGAGCTCGTCGAGCATGGCGAGGTTGGTCTCGAGATCGTCGGGGATGCCGTTGAAGAACAGGCTCTCGTTCACCGAGCCGTCGGGGCCGCCCTCGCCGCTGGCGCCGTTGTCCGACACCAGGATCACGAGCGTGTTCTCCCGCAGGCCAGTCCACTCGAGGTAGTCGAGCAGCTTCCCGATGTAGTGGTCCGTGTGGGCGAGGAAACCCGCGTAGACCTCGGCCATGCGCGCGAAGAGCTTCTTCTCCCCGTCGGAGAGCGTGTCCCACGGCTTGGTCACGTCGAGCGCGGGGAACGGTTTGCTGTCGGGACCCGTGCGAGTCTCGGTCGTGCCGATCGGGTTGATCGGCGGGAGCTCGGTGTCGGGCGGCACGAGGCCCATCTTCTTCTGGCGGGCGAGGGTCTGCTCGCGCATCGCCTCGTAGCCCATGTCGAACTGACCCTTGAACTTGTCGATCCACTCCCGGGGCGCGTGGTGCGGCGCGTGGCAGGCGCCGGGCGCGTAGTAGAGGAAGAACGGCTTGTCGGGGGCGATCGCCTTGGCGTCCTTGATGAACTCGAGCGCCTTGTCGGTGATGTCGTCGGTGAGGTGGTAGCCCTCTTCCGGGGTCTTGGGCGGGTCCACCGGATGGTTGTCGTAGACCAGGTCGGGATACCACTGGTTGGTCTCGGCGCCGAGGAAGCCGTACCAGCGCTCGAAGCCGCGCCCGGACGGCCAGTTGCGGCGCGGCGCGGCCAGGTTCATCTCGTCCGTGGGGCAGAGGTGCCATTTGCCGACCATGTAGGTGTTCCAGCCCAGCTCGCCGAGGATCTCGGGCAGCATCCCGTTCTCCGGCGGGATAGTGCCGCTGGCGTTGGGGAAGCCGACCGCCGCCTCGGTGATGCAGGCCATGGAGTTGCGCGTGTGGTTGCGGCCGGTGAGCAGGCACGAGCGCGTCGGCGAGCACAGCGCCGTGGTGTGCCACTGCGTGTAGCGCACACCGTCGGCGGCGATCTTGTCGATGTTGGGCGTCGGGATCGGGCCGCCGTAGCACGACATCGCCGAGAAGCCGACGTCGTCGAGGACGACGTAGACGACGTTGGGCGCCCCGTCCGGCGCCTTCGGCGGCTCGAACGGCGCCCAGTCGGGCGTCGAATCCCGGATGTCGACGTTGATGACGCCCTTGAAGGGTTCGCTCATGTGCCATCACTCCTTGCTCTGTTGAAGCTCGTGTGCCAGCCGTGGGATGGAATCGAGAGGAATCACGGAGATCTTGTCGTCGAGCGCGTAGTCTTGATTGCCTGGGTAAACGACCCACAGGTGTTCCAGCGAGAGATCTTGAATAGCGACGTGCATCGAACGGTTTGCACCGGGCGCGTCGGCGTACTTGAACTCAAAGCCATAGTGCTTGTCGGCGGCGCGTACGAACAAGTCCAGTTCTGCGCCGCCATGGGTCGCCCAGAAGTAAGCGTCGCGGGTCCCCAGCGCACCGACCACCTGCTCCAGGGCAAAGCCCTCCCACGATGCTCCAAGCTTGGGATGCGATTGAACGTCCGACAACGTCGCCAATTGAAGCAGTGAATGGAGGATCCCGCTGTCGCGAACATAGGTCTTGGGTGCTTTGATCTGGCGTTTGCGGATGTTCTCGAACCACGGGGGGAGGATCCGAACCATGTAGGCGCCGGCGAGAATATCGAGATAGCGGCGAGCGGTCGCTTCGGATGTGCCGATCGAACGGGCGAATTGCGCCGCGTTCCAGACCTGCCCGTGATAGTGAGCGACCATCGTCCAGAAGCGCCTCAGGGTCTCCGCCGGGATCGTGATGCCGAGCTGCGGAATGTCTCGTTCGAGAAAGGTACGCACGAAGTCCTCGCGCCATGCCAGGCTGGCAGGATCATTCGTAGCGAGAAAGGACCGCGGAAAGCCGCCACGCAGCCAGAGTCTGTCGCGCTCGGATGCGCCAACCTCCGTCAGATCGAAGCCGGACAGGTCGATGAATCCGATGCGCCCGGCGAGCGATTCGGAAGCGCCCTTCACCAGTTGCGGCGAAGCCGAGCCGAGGAGCAGGAATCGAGCCGCGTTCTGGGGTCGATCTGCCAGTACCCGCAGCAACTCGAAGAGGTCGGGGCGTCTTTGTACTTCGTCGATGATCACGAGCCCGGAGAGCTCTTGGAGCACGCTCATGGGCGCCGACAAGCGGCGGAGATCGACGGGGTTCTCCAGGTCGAAGTAGGTGGCTGACTGACGGTCCGCGATCATCCTCGCCAGTGTCGTCTTGCCACATTGACGAGGGCCCAAAAGGGCTGCGATCGGATGGGTGGCGAGCGTGCGCTCGATCTCGTTGATCCCATTTGGCCGCGGTATCATACGGCCGAGTCTATCCTTGAAAATCATCATGTCAAGTGAGGATTTTCACGAAAGTATGCTCGTCGAAAGACGACTCCCCGGCGCGGCTGACCGAGGGCCCCCGTTCGTGCGGCTACCGGGACCGCGGGGGTGATCCTCCACGGTTGGGCCGGTCGTTGGACGCTACTTCAGTGAGATGGCGGCCACGGGGCACTCCTCGGCCGCCTCCTCGCAGCAGCCGGCGGCCTCGCAGCCCTCGGCATCGATGACGTGCGAGTAGCCGTCGTCACCCACCTCGAACACGGCTGGGCAGAGCTCCTCGCAGCGGCCGCAGCCGATGCAGAGGTCTTCGTCGACGATGGGTCGGGTCATGGCTGCCTCACGCCGTACTCCGCCATGACCTCCGACGGCGCGCGTTCCTCGCGCAGCAGCTCGCACATGCGCCGCATGGGCGCGTCGACGTGATGGAAGAACGCCTTGAAGCCGGGGCAGAGGTAGTTGAGCCCCGGCTCGCATGGGGGCGTCGCGTCGGCGGGCGTCGTGATGAAGCGGTCCTTGGGGCAGCCGCCGTGGCAGGCGAAACGCACGTCGCACTCGAGGCAGTACTGGGGCAGCGTGTCGAGCTTGTCCCGGCCGAACTGCCGCTGCTCCGGCGAGCCGACGAGCTCTGCGAGGTGCCGCTCGCCGATGTTGCCGCGCAGGTACGCGGGCTCCACGAAGTGGTCGCAGGCGTACACGTCGCCGTTGAACTCCAGGGCGAGCGCGGCGCCGCAGGTGGGCGAGTGCACGCAGAGTCCGGCGGGCTCGCCGTGCCAGCTGGCCAGCGCGACGTCGAACAGCTGTACGTACACCTCGCCGACGTCGCGGCGTACCCACTCCTCGAAGACGCCGCTGAGGAAGGCGCCCCACTGCGCGGCCGTCACGGAACGGTCGGTGACTACGTTGCCGTACGGCACGCCGTCCTCGGTGGGCCGCTCGACGATGGGGATGAACTGGATGAACTGGGCGCCGCATTCGTCGCGCAGAAAGCGGTAGACAGAGGCGGGGTGCTCGGCATTGGCGGCGTGCACCGTGGTTAGGGCGTTCCATTCCACGCCGTGCTCGCGCAGCGCCGCGAGGCCGCGCATCACCTTGTCGAACGTCGGCCTCCCCGCCTTGTCGCGGCGGTAGGCATCGTGCAGCTCGCGGGGGCCGTCGATGCTGAGGCCCACGAGGAAGCCGTTGTCCTTGAAGAAGCGCGCCCAGTCGCCGTTGATCTTGGTGCCGTTGGTCTGGATCGAGTGGCTCACGGTCATGCCGGGGCGGGCGTACTTGCGCGCCAGCGCGACCGCCCGGCGGAAGAACTCGAGGCCCATGAGCATCGGCTCGCCGCCCTGCCAGGCGATCGTCACCTCAGGCGCGCGGTGCGCCTCGATGAGCTGCCGGATGTAGTTCTCGAGCAGCTCGTCGCTCATGTGCGAGCGCGCCCCCGGGTACAGCTTCTCCTTCTCGAGAAAGAAGCAGTAGGCGCAGTCCAGATTGCAGACCGAGCCGGTGGGCTTGGCCAGCAGATGGAACGCCGGCGGCGCTCTCGGTGGCACGTCGGGAGCGCCGCCGGCGCCCAGTCCATCCCTTGTGTCGCTCACGTCCTGTCTCCTCGCTGGCTACCACCGGCGGTGTGCTTCACCCATCCCGCCAGTGTAGCCGAGCCGCTGCAGTTACCGAATGGTTACGCTGCGTCGTTGCAGGGTACCTCTTCCCGAGCGCCGAGCCGAACCTGGCGACCGACCGCTGCGACTCGCTGCGGGTCTTTGCGACTGGAGAACCGAGCAATTCATTCTGGATCGAGGAGAAACATGGACTTCATCTGGTGGGTCATCACCGTCATCATCTGGATCGCCATCGCGTTCTGGCCGGCCCGCGTCGCCGGTCGCAAAGGGCACAGCTTCGTGCTGTTCTTCATCTTCAGCCTGTTCTTCTTCCCGGCGGCACTGATCGTCGCCTACCTCGTTCGCGACCGCAGCAGGGGCTGACCCAGGCGCGATCTCCTGCTCCCCACCGCGGCTGTAGTATGGCCGGGAGCCGCCGCGGGGCAGGTGGGCATGCGAGGGAGGAGGGAGCGTGATGGTGGCGCTGGCGACCATCATGGTCATCATCGTCGTCTGGGGCGCTTTCTCCAGGCCGCTCGACCGGCGGGGGATCACCTCGGCGATGGTCTTCGTGGCGGCGGGCTTCGTGGTCGGCGCCTCGGCGCTCGGCCTGCTGGACGTCTCCGTCGGGAGCACAGTGGCCGAGCGGGTCACCGAAGTCGCGCTGGTGCTGCTGCTCTTCAGCGACGCGACGCGGCTGCACCTGCGCGCGCTGCGCCACGAGCTCGGATGGCCCAGCCGCCTCCTCCTCATCGGGCTGCCGCTGACGATGCTTGCCGGGGCCGGCGTCGGCGTGCTCGTGTTCCCCGGCATGGCGCTCGCCTCGGTCTTCCTGCTGTCGATCATGCTGGCCTCGACTGATGCGGCGCTCGGCCAGAAGGTCGTGACCGACGCCTCTGTGCCGGCCCGCGTGCGGCAGGCGCTCGACGTGGAGAGCGGGCTCAACGACGGCCTCGCGGTGCCCTTCTTCCTCGTGGCGCTCGACCTCGCCAACGCGGAGCTCACGACGGGGATCAGCTGGGCGGTCGTCAGCAACGCGGCCGCCCAGATCGGCTGGGGGCTGGCGGCCGGCGTGACCGCGGGTCTGCTGGGCGGGCTGCTCCTCCGAGTCGCCGAGCGGCACGGCTGGATCGGCAGCGAGTGGCGGCAGATCGTCCCGCTGGCCATCGCACTCCTCGCCTACGCTCTCGCGCTGACGCTTGGCGGCAGCGGTTTCATCGCCGCCTTCGCCGGGGGCCTCGTCTTCGGGCGCGCGTCCGGCGAGCACAGCGGTGTCGCCCTTTTCACGGAGGAGATGGGTGGCTTTCTCGCCGCCGTCACCTGGATCGGCTTCGGCGCCCTCGCGCTGGGCTGGGTCATCCCGCACATCACCTGGCAGGTCGTCCTGTACGCGGCGCTCAGTCTCACAATCGTGCGCATGCTCCCGGTCGCTATCGCCATGGCGGGCATGGGCGTACGGAGGCCGACCGTGGCCTTCATCGGCTGGTTCGGCCCGCGCGGCCTCGCCTCGGTGGTGTTCGCGCTCCTCGTCGTGGAGAGGGGCGTGCCCGAGGAGCAGACGCTGCTCACCGCGGTCGTCGTCACCGTGGCCCTGAGCGTCCTGCTGCACGGCCTCACCTCGGCACCCCTCGTGAGCGCCTATCAGCGCTGGTACGAGAGCCATGCGAAGGCCCACCCGACGGCGGCAGAGGCGGCGCCGGCGACGATGCCGCCGCGGCGGCGTCAGTTCACCGCCTCCGACGCCGAGCGGCTTCAGCGCGGTCAAGACGTAGAGTGAGAACGAATCGGGTGCGGCGCCCCCAGGCACTGGGGCGACCTGCGCGCCCGTCAAAGCTGAACGGTGGCGAGGTGGGTCAGCAGTCCGCTCCGCGTATGCGGGCAGCAAGAGCCGCGACGACGTCGGCCCGCAGATCATCGTCCGGCACCGCCGCTCCGCGAACATCCACGTCCAGGCCCGCGGCCTCCACGACCCGGCGCATGAGGGCGACCGTCCCCCGGTAGGCCCGGCTCCGGCCGCCGCCTTCGGGCGCGAGAAGGCCGGACGTCTGGAGCTGCTTCAGGTCCTGTGAGGCTGTGACCTGGGGCACGTCGGCAAGGCCCCGATAGTAGCGATTCGTCACTTCGCGCCCGAAGAACGCCTCCCACAGGGCATTCGCCACCCGAGGCTTGGCGCCGAGGTCGTGGATCGCGATGTCTTCGAGCACCATCCAGAGGATCTGCTCGGCTCCGTGCCTGAGAGACAGCGCTTCCGCCTGCCGCTTCTGGGCCGACACATGCGCGGCCACGAACGGCGTCACGTCCGCGGTCTCGTCCCACTGAGGACCGAGGCAGGCGAATGCTTCGCAGTAGTCGTCAGAGTGCTGACCCCACCACTCCTCGAGACTCGTGAACTGCGGATGCCTGAACCCGCCGCGGTACATGACCAGAGAGGCGACGATCCGCGCCGTCCTCCCGTTGCCGTTCGCAAAGGGGTGGATCGCCGCCATCATCACATGCGCGAGCGCCGCCCGAACCAGCACGGGCGGGTCCGACGAAGCTTGGGCGAGCCAGGCCGCCAGATCATCGAGGAGGTGTGGCACCTCCTCGGTCGGCGGCGGCAAATAGACCTGCTCGCCGGTCCGGCTGTCCTGCAGCCGGTTCTGCCGCTCGCGCAGGAGCCCGGCACGCGAAGCCCAGGATTGCGCCATCACCCGTTCGTGGATGCTGCGGAAGATCTCGGCGGTCCATGTGTAGTGGGGGTCGTCGGCCCGACGCAGGACCAAACGCATCGCGTCGCGATAGCCTTCCACGAGGCTCGCGTCCCCTTCGCTTACGCGCGCCGGCCGATCGCCCGCCAGGATGCGACGCACGTCGTCGACGGTGACGGGCACGCCCTCAAGCGCCACCGAAGCACCGATCGCCTGGGCCTCCAGGTCCCGTCGCACATGGCCCGACCAGGTCCTCGGCAGGGTGGCGAGCACATCGAATCGCTTAGCGAGATCGTCGAACCTCGCCAGGTCGGCCTCGATGCCGGGCGTGAGAGTATACTGAAACATGGGCGAATCTTATATTCGTATGTAAGAATGTCAAGGGAAGCCAGGGCGAGCGCGGGCCGCCGCTACGCCGGCTCGGGCTCCGAACCCGGTTGCTTCTTCGGGATCCGCCTCGTGAAGAACAGGGCGACAACGCCCATGACCGCCAGCACCGCGAGGGCCGCACGCAGGCCGTCGATCTGCGAGGCCTCGTTCTGGGCGAGGACCTCGTCGGTGACATCCTGCGGGACGCCGGCCTTCGTCATCTGCTCCTGGACGGTGCTGTTCGAGACAAACGGAGCGCCGGCGGCCAGTTGCACGTTGGCCTGGTCCTTCATCTGCTGCGGCACGTTCGGATTCTGCTCGATCCCGGTGAGGAACGAGGCCGTGAGGGCGGCGATGAGTATCGAGCCCGCCAGCGCGGTGCCGAGTGAGGCGCCGAGCTGGGTGGCGGTGTTCTGCAGCCCGCCGACCTCGGAGCTCATCTCGGCGGGCACCGCCGACACGGTCACGTTGCCGAGCTGCGAGGCCAGCGCCCCGATGCCGAGGCCGATGATGAGCATGGGCACGAACACGATCGAGGAGTCGGCGCCGATCTCGAGGCTGGCGATCAGCACGATGACGCCGGCGATGAGCGCCAGCAGGCCGAGGCGCACGATGCGGCGCGGCGAGGCGTGGGGCAGAAGCCGCGGGATGCCGGCGGCGGCGACGAGCAGCGCCAGCGAAAGCGGCAGCAGCCGCACGCCGGTCTCCATGGGCGACAACCCCAGCACCACCGAGAGAAACAGCGGCACGGTGAAGAACACGCCCGCCTGGATCAGGAACAGGAACAGGAAGGTGATGAGCCCTCCGGTGAGCTGCTGGTGCTGCAGCAGCGATGGGGCGATGAGCGGCTCTTTGCCGGCGCGCTCGAGACGCCGCTGCCAGCGGAAGAAGAGCCAGAGGAGTAGGAGGCCGGCGATGATGAACCAGATCGTGAGCGAGAGGCCGAAGAGCGACGTCGCGCCCTCTTTGGGCAAGAGCCATCCCCAGGTCGACGACATGAGCACGCCGAGCACGAGCAATGCGAGCCCCGCCGCCGACACCACTACGCCGATCAGGTCGAGGTGCGGACGTTGGGTGACCGGATTGTCCGCGGCGCGGCGCGCCAGCACGAGGATGGCGAGGACGACGATCACCTCGCCGGCAAAGACGTACCGCCAGGAGAAGTACGTGGTCATGAAACCGCCGATGACGGGGCCGACGGCGATGGCGATGGCCGCCGCGGACGCGATGAGCCCGTAGGCGCGCGCGCGCCCCTTGGGCGGGAAGTTGCCCGCCACGAGCCCGACGATCGCCGGCATGATCAGTACGGCGCCGATACCCTCGATAAACGACCAGCCGATGACCAGCACCGTGAGGTTGGGGGCCAGCGCCGTCGTCATGGATCCGCAGCCGTAGATGACGCAGCCGATGGAGAAGGCTCGCTTGCGGCCGAGGATGCCGCCGACCTTGCCGCCGAGGATCATGAGGCTGGCCATGACCAGCGTGTAGAGCGTGATCGCCGTCTGCACGCCGGTCACGGTCGTGCCGAGGTCGTCGGCGACGGTGGCGATCGACACGTTCATCACCGACGAGTCGAGAGCCATCAGGAACTGGCCGGCGGCGAGAGTGAAGAGGATGAGGCCGCCGCCGGCCGCCACGGCACCTGTCGCAGCCCTCGCTCCCGAAGCAGTCTGCTCGGCCATCACTCCCCCTTGGTCGTTCTGCCGGCGTGCGGCCATGAAGTTACCGAACGGTCAAACCGATGCCTCCGCGGATTGTACTCCGCCGTCTCGTCGGCCAAAAGCATCAAGGGCTGCGCTCGAGAGCGACGGTGAACCGGTGCCGGAAGCCGGCGGTCACGTCACGGCAGGGGCAAGGGACTCTTGCGCCGGCCCACCATGGCCTTCTGAGCTGTCGAAAGCAGCGCCCAGCCTCTATCATGGCGCGAGCAGGAGTGTGCCCTGTCCCGGGAGGTCACCGGCGTGAACAATCCGCCACCGTCAAAGGGAGTAAAGAGCAAGGGCCGCCTGGAGGCCTTCAGCGACGGCGTCTTCGCCATCGCCATCACGCTACTCGTCATCGAGATCGCGGTCCCCGAGCACGCCGGCGGCGGTCTGCTGTCGGCGCTCTTCCATGAACGGCCGGTGTACCTCGTCTACTTCATCGCCTTCATGAGCATCGGCATCGTCTGGATCGAGCACAGTGCCCTGACCGAGGCCCTCGAGCGCGTCGACGCCGGCTTCCTGCGCCTCAACCTGCTGCTCCTGCTGCTCGTCGCCTTCCTGCCCTACCCGGCCCGGGTGATGCAGGAGTATCTGAGTCTGCTGGACACGGAGCACGGCGGTGAGCGCACGGCGGTCGCCTTCTTCGGCATCGTGTTGTTCCTGATGAGCCTGATGCTGATCGTGCTGGGGCGCTACGCCGAGCGTGAGAGTCTGTTCGGCGACGACGCCGGGGAGGAGCGCCTGGAGGACAACCGGGTGAAGTATCAGCTCGCGCCGAGCCTCATCTTCTACGCCGTGGCGACGGTGTGCGGGCTCATCCAGCCCTACCTCGGGGTGAGCCTCTACTTCCTCATCGGCTTGTACCTGCTCCTCCCGGTGCGCACGGTGAAGAGGCTGCTGCGCCGCGGCTGACCTCCGCGCGAGATCGCCGGCGGGCCTGCGGATCAGGGTGCGGGCTTCTCGTTGTTCAGGGTCTCAAGCTTCGCTTCGATGGCCGCGGTGCGGTCGAGGAGCTGCTGCAGCATCGCCTGGGTCTCCGCCTCGCGAGAGGCGCGCAGAGCATCCGCATCCGCGGCCCGTTCGTCCTGGTCGGCGGACACGAACATGGAGGTCACGGTGGCCGTGAGGAAGGAGATGAAGGTCACGCCGACCACGATGACCACGGAGCCCACCACGCGGCCCCAGGCGGTGTGCGGCACGATGTCGCCGTAGCCCACCGTGCCCAACGTGACGATCGCCCACCAGATGCCGTCGCCCACGGTGGCGAAGTCCTTGTGATCGATGATGGTCACGAGGATGCCGGCGCCGATGCCGACGAGCGCGGTGGCGCCGGCGAGGTAGCCGAACACGCGTCGGCTGGCGACCGCCTTGCCCGCGCGGCGCTGGATGCGGCCTTCCACACCTTCTTTTCGTTTCGATCGACGCTCGTTCATCACGGTCTTCCTTTGTCGGCGGTCCTACTTCAGCACGTTGACCGCGCGGGCGATCACGAGGCCCAGCAGCACCAGCGAGATGGTCGACTGGGCCATCATGGCGAGCTTGTTCCAGGGGCGCAGGGGCATGATGTCGGTGGGGCTGAACGCGGTGGCGCTGGTGAACCCGAGATACATGTAGTCCACGAACCGCGGCCGCCAGTCCTTCGGGGCGAGTTCCGGCGACATCTGCTGCGGGAAAGCGAAGTCGGGGTGGGCCGGCAGCCCGTGAGCGCGTACTGCCGGCCCTCCGCTGTCGAGCTCCCAGTAGAGCAGGCCGAAGGCGATGCAGTTGGAGAGCCACACGATGCCGCCGGCGGCCAGCAGCGCCCCGGCGGAGTTGGTCGCGGGTCCGCCCTGGACGAGCTCCACGATGAGCTGGGCCGTGCACCACAGCGTCGTGGCGACCAGGAGCGCGATCAGCGTGACGGAGCGCGCGCGCACCGTCTTGGAGCGCCGGTCGATCTTGCCCGGGTCGCCGATGATCACCGCGACCAGCAGGAGGGCTTCGACGAGCGGCACTCCCCAGCGCGGGCGCGCGATGAGGCTGCGCGGTAGGAGCAGCGTCAGGACGATGACGGCGAGGACCGCGACCGCCATCGGCCAGCGGGCCTCGCCGACCACGCGATGCTCGTGCGCCTCTCTGGACTCCGCCTCGGCCATGTCGGGTACTCCGCCGTCTCAGATGAAGTAGGACAGCAGGCGCATGAACGAGTTGCGGAAGCGGACGGTCAGGCTCAAGGCGTCGAGGTCGATGAGCGTCACCTCGTGCGAGTTCGTGATGTCCTCCTCGAAGAGCTGCTCCTGCCGGCGCGCCAGACCTTCGTCGAACATCCACAGCATGAGCTCCTTGTGGAGTCGCAGGCTGCGGATGTCCATGTTCATCGTACCGATCGCGGTGACCTGCGAGTCGGCGGTGAGCGTCTTGGAGTGCAGGAAGCCGGCCTCGTAGAGATAGATCTTGACGCCGGCCTTCAGCAGCCGGCGGAAGTACGTCCACGCCGCCCAGTAGGGCACCTTCTTGTCGGGCACGCCGGTCATCATGAAGCGCACGTCCACGCCGCTGAGCGCCGCGTTGATCATGGTGTCGTAGAGCCCCACCTCGGGGATGAAATACGGCGACTGGATCCATACCCGTTGCGCGGCGTTGCCGACCGCCACCATGTGGGCGCGGCGCGACGAATTCCACTGGTCCTCAACGGACTGCGCGATGACCTGGCAGAGGATGCCGGTCTCACCGCCGTCGGGAGCCGGCGCCGGGAGATACTCGTCCGTGAGGACGTCCTCCTTGGTCTGGTCGAACCAGCGCGCCGCGAACAACGCCTCCAGCTCGCCGACGACCTGGCCCGTGACGCGCACGTGCGTGTCGCGCCAGATCGCGAAGCGCTCGCCGCCGTCCACGTATTCCTGGCCCACGTTGTAGCCACCGGTGTAGCCGATCTCGCCGTCGATGACGACGATCTTGCGGTGGTCGCGGTAGTTCATCCGCGACAGCGAGACGACGTCCTTGGCCACTTTTCCGCCCAGCGGCACGAGCGCCTCGAGCTTCGACTTGTCCCAGTGCTTACTCCCCAGGTAGTCGTAGAGGAACCGCACCTGCACGCCGGCCTGCACGCGCTCCTTGAGGATCTCGGTGAGCGCGTCGGTGAGCTCGTCGTCCTCCCAGATGAAGTACTGGACGTGGATGAAGCGCTGCGCCGCCGCCAGATCGGCCTTCAGGCGGCCGAACTTCTCTTGCCCGGTGGGGAAGATCTCGGCGCGGTCGGCCGTGACGACGCCGAGACCGTCCTCGCGGGACATCGTGTCGCTGAGACGCTCCACGAACGTGCCGCCGTAGGTCTCCCGAAGGCGCCGGTCGGCGGCCGCGTTGCGCGCGAAGAACGGCGTCAGCACGGCCTGCACTTGCGCGAGGTAGTCCTGCATCCACTTCTTCTTCTCGGTGATGGTGGCCCAGTCGCGGCCGGCGATGAAGTAGAAGATCATGCCGAGCACGGGCACGAGGAGGAGCGCGAACGCCCAGGCGAGCGTGTCCGCAGGCTCGCGGTCTTCCATGATGAGCGTGGCCATGACGTACAGCCACAGGACAAGGTACGGCACCCAGATCCACCAGGGCACGATCCCGATCCAAGTCATGCTGACCTCTCTCTCGCGACCGGTGTCGATTCCTCGCACGCGGGCGGGCGTCGGTAGTGCAGTGACCGAATGGTCACGGAAGGATATCGCAACTCGACCGTCTCGGATGCCTGCGAGGGAGTCGTTCTAAGGTCCGGCACGCACCTGGACCTCACGCTCGAACCTCTCGCTAAGCGCGTCGGCGGCGACGTCCAGGTCATGGACAGCGCCTCAAGGGTGAGTGCCGCAAGGCGACGGGGCGGCCAGAGGCCGCCCCGTCGCGTGCAGTCGCTTCGCGCCCCCGCCTCAGCCGCGGGCCGCCGCCTAAAGGCCGTCCGGGCTAGCGTCCGCGCCGCCGCGACCGCCGGTTCATCCCCGCCAGGGAGACCGGCGACAAGGGCCGGCCGAAGGGGTCGATGAACACGGAGACCAGCTCACCCTTGGGCGGGAGGCTGCCCTCGAGCATGTCCACCGTGTAGGTGATCTTGTCGCCCTCGAGTACCGGGTCCTTGAGCACCACGATGGCGTCCTCGGGGGTCTCGTCGCCCTTCTCCACGAACGAGATCACGGCGTTCGGCGGGTCTGCGGCGAAGCTGTTCTCGCCCTTGCCCCACTCGTCCACGAACTGCTGCGAGGTGAGGTGCCCCACCACGCGCTGCGGGCAGTCGGAGAAGTAGAGGATAGCGGGCGAGAGGCCGTGAAAGGTCACGCGGTCGCCGTCAGTAGTCAGCTCGCGGGCCGTCTGCGCGAAGAGGGCCTCGATGTCTTCAAGCGTCTTCTCGATGTCGTCGCTCATGGTGTTCCTCTCTGAATCGGATCTCTCTCGGTCGTCTCCGTCGGTGCCGGCCGGCACGTCTCGGCCGGCCGGCTTCTCTGCCTGACTGACGAACGGTCGAGGGTGCGAGTCGGGACGGGGACTACGGTTACCAGTGGGTCACGTATTCATTCTGCTCCATGGTGCGGCGAACTCAAGCTCCCGAGTCCGACGCGCATCGGCGGGAACGCGGAGGCCGCTGATCACGTGTACGCCGACCGTACCATCGCCTCGGGCCAAGAGGCGGTGGCAGGACAGCACGACAGGAATTCTGTACGGTTGTCGCAATGAGTCGTTGCAGCACTGGAGGACTGGCGCCGCTATGACTAACGACGGGCAACAAGTTCGCGGGCGCGGGCGCGATGCCACCATCGCCGCGATCCTTGAGGCGGCGGAGGAGCTCTTCTCCGCACACGGCTTCGACGTCGTGACCGTTCGCGCCATCGCGGAGCGCGCCGGCGTCTCGCATGCCCTCGTCCACCGCTACCTCGGCAGCAAAGCCGACATCTTCCGTGCCATCCTGTCACGCAATCAGGGCGTCATGCTGGCCGCGGCGCCCGACAACCCGGACCTCCTCGCGACCGCGAACCTCATCATGCGGGAGGGGCTCACCAACCACAGGCGCTATGTCCGGCTCTTGGCGGACTCGGCGCTGCATGGCCTGCCCTACGAGCAGACGACCGGCAGGTTCGCGGCGGTCGACCGGCTCGTCGAGCTCGCAGAGCGGGCGGCTGCCGCGGCGTCCTCTGACGAACGGACCGACGAGGACCTCGACCCGCGCTTCGTGATCGCGTGCGTCGTGGCGCTCGTCCTCGGATGGGCCGCAACGGAGTCCTGGGTGCTGCCGGCGGCCGGGATCCGGGACATGGACGAGGCCGAGGCCATCGATGGCCTCGAACGCGTGATACTCGGCATCCTGAGAGACAACCTGCCGGGTCTCGACAGCAGCGACCGGACGTCGAGCTGATACGTTCCCCGCGACTCGCTGTGCGACGAAGGGGCGGGGCGCCAAGGGCGCCCCGCCCCTTCGTCGCTTCCATGCCTGTCGGGAACTCCGCCCGGGCTGTCCTCTCGGCTACTCCGCGGCTGCCTCGGCACCGTAGCGCACGAGGTCCTCGGGGTGGATCCACTCGTCCACGAGGACTGCCCCGCCGGCGTCCATGATGGCGTCGCGCAGCGGGATGGCCCAGCGGTGCTCGAGCATGACGATGGCAGCAGTCATGCCGGGCGGAATCTGATCGGCGAGGACCCAGACGTCCTCGGGGTCGTACATCTTGCCGTCGGCCATCGCCACGGCGCCGGCCACGGCGCCGGCCTCCATGCCCTCCTCGCCGGCGGCGCCGAGACCCATCAGGGCGCCGGCGAGCGCGCCGTACTCCTGGAGCTCGGGTCGGTCGCTGAGCTCGACCTGCGTGACGTTGCCGTCGTCGTCCTTGGCGACGATGAGCACGTCGACCAGGCGCACGATGTCGTGCTCGCTCAGACGCTTGAACTCGTCCATGATCGCGCCGGTGAAGTTCGGCTCGTCGAAGCCCACGGTCAGGAGTTGTACCGGACCAAGTGCCATCGTTCCTCCTTGCGGTTAGTCGCGTACCGGCCGTTTACATGCTCATCAGGATCTTCTGCTTCTGCATGTCGAACTCGGCTTGTGTGAGCACGCCCTGGTCGAGCAGCGACTTAAGCTGCGTCAGCTTGGCCATGCCGTCCTCGGCGCTGGCCGGAGCTGCTGCCGCAGGAGCCGCCGGAGCCGCCTGAGCTTGTTGAGCCTGCAGGTCGGCGATCTGCTGGTTCTGCGCGGCCTCTTGGTCGCGCGCTTGCTGACTCTTCGTGCCCATGTGGTGGGCCACTCCGCCTACGATGGCAGCGCGCAAAAGAAATGGCATGCTCTCCTCCTTGGTCTGTTCATCGTCACGAGGCGGGCTCGGCGTCGCAGTCGGCCGCGCACTACGGGCCTGATACCCCGGGACTTCCTCCCGTAACCTCGATCGTTCGCCGATGGTAACCAAGGGGTAAGGCAGAAGTCCAGTAGCGGGGCCCCAGGGAGGAGCCGCTGCGCGCGGCCTCGCGTGCGCTTCGTGTACCATCGGCGGCGGGCCCAGGTACCGCGAGCGAATCGAGACGCGCCATGGACGACTACATCTCCTTCCAGTCCGCCGAGCTCGCGGCGATCTACGACGCCGTCTACGCTAGTCGCGACGACGCTGGTTTCTGGCAAGCGATGGCCGCTGCCGCGGGTGGCGGCCCCATCCTCGAGCTCGGCTGCGGGACCGGCCGCGTGCTGCTTCCGCTGGCGCGTGCCGGCTTTGAGATCACCGGACTCGACCTCTCCGCCGAGATGCTCGAGCGCTGCCGCGCCAAGCTTCCGTCCGAGCCACCGGAGGTGAGCGATCGCGTCCGGCTGCTCGAGGCGGACATGACGTCGTTCGACCTCGGCCGCCGCTTCGCGGCGATCATCTGCCCGTTCGCCAGCTTCCAGCAGTTGCGCACAGTTGAGCAGCAGCTCGCGTGCCTCGAACGCTGCCGCACTGACCTGCGTCCGCACGGCACGCTCGTGCTCGACCTGCCCAACCCTGATCCGGCTCCGCCCTCCCACGTCCGCGACGAGCCCGCCGAAGGGGAAGCGACCGCCAAGCTGGTCGAATGGACAGACGGCCGGCGGATCCGCTGGTGGATGACGGTGATCGACTACGACCGCTCGCTGCAGTGCAACGAGTGCGAGGTTACGTACGAGATCGTCGAAGCGGACGGCGCGACGCGGCGGATCAACGAGAAGATCATCCTGCGGTACGTGTTCCGCTACGAACTCGAGCATCTGCTCGTGCGCGCCGGCTTCCGCGTCGTCGCCCTCTACGGCGACTACGACCGCTCGCCCTTCGCGGACGGATCGCCGGCGATGATCGTCGTGGCCGAGTCCACAGGCTGAGTGCGAGAGTCCCTGGAACTACCGCCGCCGCCGCGCGCGCCGGTGCATCCCGGCTGCGGAGACCGGCGAGAGAGGCCGGCCGAAGGGGTCGATGAACACGGAGACCAGTTCGCCCTTGGCCGGCAGGCTGCCCTCTAGCATGTCCACCGTGTAGGTGATCTTGTCGCCCTCGAGTACCGGGTCCTTGAGGACCACGATGGCGTCTTCGGGGGTCTCGTCGCCGACCTCTACGAAGGAGATCACGGCGTTCGGTGGGTCCACGGCGAAGCTGTTCTCGCCCTTGCCCCACTCGTCCACGAACTGCTTCGTCGTGAGGTGCCCGACGACGCGCTGCGGGCGGTCGGAGAAGTAGAGGGTGGCGGGGGAGAGGCCGTGGAAGGTCACCTTGTCGCCGTCGGTGGTGAGCTCGCGCGCGGTCTGCGCGAACAGGGCCTCGATGTCTTCGAGGGTCTTCTCGATGTCGTCGCTCATGTGGTGCTCCATCTCGAAGGAAGACGCGGTGGCCGGCGGGCCACCGCGTTACCATGTGGTTGCCCGGTCGGGCCGGGACTCACACTCGGCTCACTGTGTGCGCCGGGTCTCCCGGCCTGACGGTCAGATCCCGGCCTCGACGGAAATCTTGCCCTGCTTGATCGCCTTCGCGAGGGCGTCGTAGTCCTTCTCTGCCTGGTTCGCATAGGACTGAGCGAAGTCGGCGATCCCCTGGTCGAACCGGTCGCTCACGCCGAGGTACGAGGCGATGGCGATGCGATGTCCCGAGCGGGCATGGCCGCGGGCCAGCGCCCAGCCGCACAGGTCGGCGAGGATCTCGAGTCCGGGAGCCTTGAGCAGCTCGGTGTCGATCGAGCCCTTCATGTCGCGCAGCTGGCGCCAGTAGAAGGGGCGGCCCCCCGGCTTGCCGGTCATCCAGCCGAGGAAGATGTCGCTGGCCGCCTGCATGAGACGCTGCCCGGCCACCACGCGATGACCGGCGTGGGTGAACTTGCTCCTGCCGAGGAAGGGCTCGAGCACCGACGGCCCGGCCTCTTTGACCTGCAGGAACAGGGGATCGTCGCCGTCGCGGCCGAGCATGAGCACGATGATGCAGCGCGTACCGACGCTGCCCACGCCGACGACCTTGCGGGCCAAGTCGGCGATCTGGTAGCGCTCGACGAGCTCGCGGCGATCGTCTTCGAGGGTGGCCTTGTACTGCTCGAAGAGGCCGTGGGTGTTCTCGGAATCCTGGAGTGCCTCGAGGTGCATGATGAGCGGCGGCTGGTCGACGATGCGCCGCGCGCCGTCGACGACCTCGGTCAGCTTGCCGGCCGCCTGCAGGCTGTCGTGGCCACGCGCCTTGGCGAAGCCCTTCTCGGCCATCTTGAGCCTGGTCTTCACCTCGGACTTGGAGGCCTTCTGGGCGGTGCTGCTGGTGCGTGCCATCTGCAGCAGATCGTCGGCGACGACGCGCGAGTACCACACGTCGAGCTCGCGCATCTCGGCGTAGGCGGCCATGTGCTGGCGGTAGGAGCGCGCCGCGGCGAGCGCGGTCTCGCGGGCGACGTCCTCGCCGAGGCCGTTGTGGCGGGTCGCGATGACGAAGCTCGCCGCGAGCCGCTTGAGGTCCCACTCGAACGGTCCGGGCAGCGTCTCGTCGAAGTCGTTGACGTCGAACAGCAGCTCTCGCTCGGGCGAGCCGTACAGGCCGAAGTTCGACAGATGCGCGTCGCCGCAGAGCTGAACGGTCAGGCCGGTGCGCGGCAGGGGAGCGAGGTCGGCGGCCATGAGGACCGCCGAGCCGCGGTAGAAAGCGAACGGCGAGGCCGACATGCGGCCCCAGCGGATCGGCACCAGGTCCTGCATCCGATCGTCGTCTTGCGCGCGCAAAAGGGCGAGCGGGTCGGGGCGGTCGGCGGCCGGAGTCCACGAACCGTGCGAGGTGCGGGGCGCCGCCTTGCGCGCCTCGCGCCCGGCGCTCCGGCGCTCCTCGACCGTCATGTGGTGCTTCTTGGCGATAGTCATGATCGACTCTCCTTGTCGTTATCAGTCAGCACGGGTTCCGGAATGGCTAGTCCTGATCGTGTGTCGTCCGCAGTTCGCCGATGCGGCCCTGCGCGGCGGCGGCTCCGCTCTTGCCCCCGCCGGGACCACGGAGGATCCAGGCGAAGCCGACGGCGATGAGCGCCCCGGCGATCGGGCCCACGACGTAGGCCCAGTAGTTCGTGAAGTCGAGCAGCGCCATGTCGGGCCCGAACGAGCGCGCCGGGTTCATGGAGGCGCCGCTGATGGGGCTCGACCAGAGGCCGGCGAGGATGATGTACCCGCCGACGCCCAAGGCGCCGAAGACGCCGATGTTCTGCGCGCCCGACGCCGTCCCCAGGATGGTGCTCACGAGACCGACCGTGAGGATGAGCTCCATGAGCATCGCCTGGGTGGCGCTGATGCCCGGGCCGGGCTCGGTGGCGCCGAGCATGCCGAGCTTGCCGAGGACCGCCCACAGGAACAGGCAGGCGAGGGTCGCGCCGAGCAGCTGGACGACGACGTAGCCGGGCACGCGCCGCCAGGGGAAGTCGCCGCGGGCCGCGAAGGCGATGCTGACGGCGGGGTTCAGATGCGCGCCCGATACGGCGCCCATGAAGAGGATGATGGCCATGACCATCAGGCCCGGGGCCGTCACCGCGGCGGCGCGACTGATGGCGCCGTCGGATTGCGCGTTGACCACGGCGCCGCCGGCCCCCACGAGCACGAGGAGAAACGTGCCGAAGAGCTCGCTGAACAGCCGCCGCCACTCGTGGCGCGGGTCGTCGAAGTCGTAGGTCTTGCCGAACTCGAGCTCGAGGAGCCTGCGAGCCCGGCGCTTGCCTTGCTCCGACGCGCCTTCGACCTCAGGGGTCTCCTGCGGGTCGTCTGCCATGTCCGTGTCCTCCGTCTCCGACTCTCCTCGCGCGGGTCCGCCCTGCAGTCCGCCGGCTTCGCCCCAGTGAGCACCTCAATGCATTGACGCCCCCGGGGTCCAAGGAGCCCGGGGGCGTCCATGCGCGCTCGCTCAGAACGCTCTTCGCTCTCAGCTCTTGGCGAGATCCTTCTCCGCCGCCGCCAGCTGCTTGTCCAGTTCCTTGGCGTCGACCTTGAGCTCCTTCTCGACCTGCTTCTCTGCCTTGAGACCGGCCTTCCGCAGCTGTTCGTCGAGCTTGTCGCGGCCGACGACGATGAGGGCTGCTTCTCCCGCGTCCAGCAACTCACCGAGCTCCTTGACGTCCTTGCGGGACATGCCGCCGTGGAAGTGACCGATGAGGCCGCCGGTCACGCCGCCCACGGCGGCCATGCCGATGATAGATGGCGGGAACAGAACGCCGATGACGGCGCCGGCGGCAATGCCAGTCCAGGCGCCGTGCTGCGTCGGCCTCTCCCACTTGCTCACCGTGACCGTGCCGTCGGCCTCCTTGGTGGCGACCGCCGCGTCGTAGGTGCCGATGATCTTCGCGTCGTGCAACTCTCGGACTACCTCGAGGTCCTCGCGGGCGAAGACCGGATTGCTGTAGACACCAATGAACAGGAAGACCGATTGGTCGGACATGCGTGGACTCCTTCGCTCTGTTGACTTGCTCTCGATTCTTCCAGCACGTACCCAACGATCACTTTGTCGACACCCTTCGCCCGCTTGCGGCTCCGCTTCGCGCCTGCCGCTCGGCCATGAGGCGCTGCAGCGGCGGTGCGGCGATCATCACCGTCGCCACCGCCAGCACGATCAGGGCGATGAGGTTCGGGCTGGCGTCCAGCATGAACGCCGTGAGCAGCACGACCATCAGCGGCGTGCGGAACAGCGCGTACACGGCGCCGCTCATGATGCCGGCCACGAGGATCGCGATCGGCATGCTCGTGAACACCAGGTTCAGGGCCAGGGCCACGCTCACCGAGGCGAACACCAGCGGGAAGGTCGGCCCGCCGAGGAATCCGCTCTTGAAACCGACGGCGAGCAGGGCGAGCTTGGCGATCGCCATGACCAGCAGCAGCGCGATGCCGTAGCCGGCCGCGCCCTTGATCACCGTCTGCACCTGCGTCTCGCCGGAGAACATGACGACCGGCGCGAACACGCCCACCGCGCTGAACATCACGCCGGCCACCAGCGCCCTGGTCACGATACGGTCTTTGAGGCGGCCGAAGAACCCCGCCGCGACCCTCATGAAGAGTGCCGTGAGCACGGCAAGCACAAGGCCGAGCAGAGCCAGCGGCACCATGAGCACCGCGTCCAGGAGGCGGAAGCTCTGCACCTGCGGCAGGTGCAGGAAGTCGGCGAAACCGGTCTCGTGCAGCAGCAGGAACACGCCGTAGCCCACGCCGCCTCCGATGAGGGCAGCGGGAAGGGTGCTGAGGCCCTGCTGCTTCGTCTCCGCGATCTCCGTGCCCAGCACGGCGGTGAACACGGGGTTCTCGAGGAGCCCGTTGTACCCCGACGCGACGCTGGCGAAGACGAGCTTGGGACGCCGGTCGGCCGGGATCTTGAAGACGTCGCAGTACATGGCCGCGACCTTGCTGGCGATGTTGCCGATCGCGCCCTCGGGGCCGAGCACCGCTCCGGAGAACAGCGAGGCCAGCGACTGGGCGACGGTGACCGGCAGGTCCTTCCACTTCAGGTGGCTCACGTCGCCGGTGAGGCTATCGAGGATGGAACCGTCGAGGTTGCTCGGCGCTTTGGCGTACTTCACGAGCAGGCCGACGAGCAGCGAGAAGGGCAGGCATATGACGGGGAACATCCACGCATGACCGGCCACGAAGGAGTTGTCCCAGATGAGCTTGTTGAGCCCCTCGTACACGATGAACCACGCCATGACGGCGAAGCCGCCGATCAGCGACACGACGATGACGTGCAGATAGAGCCCGCGCGGATACCGGGACTCCGCTGTCACCTCTGCCTGCTGCGCGTCGGCGCTCACGACACAGTCACATCCCCTCCCGGATGCCGCCCACCCTTGTGCGCGGCTGCAAGAAACGCTGCGGGCGGCGTTGCTGCCGCCCGCCGTTCGGTGCAGATGTCGCGGTAGAGTGAAGGACGACCCGCGTTCGTCGGCGACTATACCCGGTGCCCGACAGTCGGTACCATGCGGTGACCGGGCTTGCGGGAGGCGGCCAGTGATCGCGCAGCATCGTGTGGGGAAGCACCTTCTGGGTTACGTCCGCGCCGACCTCAAATGGGCGGCGGTCAGAGCGCTCATTGAGTACGACAAGCGCGTGCGGCTACCGAAGCGAGAGCTGCCCACGGAGCTGCCGCTCCGTCACCCCAAGGTCGTCGAGCAGCGTGGCGTGATGGTACCGATGCGCGATGGCGTGCGCCTGTCGACGGACTTGTACCGGCCGGCGGATGAGGACGGCCGGGCGCTCGAAGAGCGTCTCCCGGCCGTCCTCATCCGCCTCCCGTACGGCAAAGACGAACCCTACGCAGGCATGCCCGCCCACGGCCGCTACTGGGCGCGCAAGGGGTACGTCTGCGTGATCCAGGACGTGCGCGGCAAGTTCAAGTCGGAGGGCGAGTGGTCCCCCGTGGTCCACGAGGCCGACGACGGGTACGACACCATCGACTGGGGCGCCGCGCAGCCGTGGTGCGACGGTCAGGTGGGCATGGTCGGCGAGTCCTACTTCGCGCTCACTCAGTGGGCCGCGGCGACGCGCTTCCATCCCGCTCTGCGCTGTCTGGCTCCCGGGGACATGGGCCTGGACCTCTACCGCCTGCTCTTCGAGGGCGGCGCCTTCTGCCTGAAGACGACGGGCCTGTGGATCTGCGACCAGGCCCATCGCGGCTACATCAACTGGCTGCGGCTCGAACCCGGGCATCTGCCGCTCAAGGACCTGCCTCGAGCCGCGGGCCTGCCCGGTCATCTCTACGATCTGGCGATGTCGAACCCCGAGCGCGACGAGCTCTAGGCCGGCTACGACCTCACGGAGCTGTGGCAGAAGCTCGACATCCCGGTGTTCCACTGGACCGGCTGGTACGACAACTTCCTGCGCGGGTCGCTCGAGGGCTGGCGGGGCATCCAGGAGCGCAACATGTACGACACCGTGCGGCAGAGCCAATGGCTCACCATCAGCCCGGCAGACCACGAATTGACCACGGAGAAGACGGAGAGGGCCGGACGTCTGAAGCTGGACTCGCAAGGGATCACCAACGATCGCGTCTGCCTTTTCTTCGACCACTGGCTTCGCCACGGAGAGAGCGACGACTTCGCGCAGACACCGCGCGTGCGCGCCTACGTCCTCGGCGCCGACCGCTGGCGTGAGGCCGCGGAGTGGCCGCTGCCGGGGACGCGGTTCACGGACTTCTACCTACGGGGAGGCGGCGGGCTGACGCAGCAGGCGCCCGCCGCCGAGCCGCCCGACGAGTTCGACTACGACCCTGCCGATCCCGCGGACTACTGGGTCGGCAAGGACGCGTGGGCCGCGGCCGGGACGCTCGCCGATCGCCGGCATATCGTGGCCCGTCCGGACGTGCTCGGCTACGTCACGGCGCCGCTCGCCGAGCCGCTCGAGATCGTAGGGCCGCTCGAGGCGACGCTCTTTGTGAGCACCTCGGCGCCCGACACAGACTTCACCGTCACGCTTGTCGACATCTGGCCGGACGGCTACGCGCAGCTCGTGCAGGAGGGCATCCGCCGGTTGCGCTTCCGCGAGGGCGCCGGCGAACACGCCGGGCCGCCTGCGGCGCCCGGCGAGGTCTACGAGCTGCGCCTCGACCTGGCGGCGACGGGCTACGAGTTCGCCGCCGGTCACCGCGTCGGCGTGGAGGTCTCGAGCAGCGCCTTCGACCGCTGGGACCGCAACCCCAACACCGGCCACGCCTTCGGCGTCGACGCGGCCGCCGATCTGCGCGTGGCCCACCAGACGGTTTACCACGACGGCGCGCGGCCGAGTCGCGTCGTCCTGCCGCTCCCCCGGTCGCGAAGAGGGACTACGCGTGAGTGACGGAATGAATGGCGCGCAAACGTGGCCCGATGCTGGCTTCGGCGGTCTTTAGGTCGTAATCGTCCTGGAGGTTGAGCCAGTACTGCGGCGACTGGTCAAAGGCCCGTCCAAACAACAGGGCCAGTTCCGCCGTCACTGGACGCGCGCCCTTGATCACATGCGATATCCGCATCGGCGACACCCCGATGACGCGCGCGAACGCCGCCTGGGAGAAGCCCAGCTCCACAAGCGTTTCCGTCAGGAATTCGCCCGGATGAATGGCGGGCAAGCCCTTCGTGGCCATGATGCCGTCTCCCCTCAATGGTAGTCCACACGCTGTCCCCGTGCACTTCGTGCGGCATGGTCTCCGGGGCCGCCTCGCGGGGTAGTGCACATCGGTAAGATAAGGATTCGCTATCCTTATCTTACCGATTCGCTACATGCCGCCCTGGCGTGCGGCCGCCCCGGCATACGGCGGGATCTGCCCGCAGTGTAGAAGCGCTCCGTTTCGCGGTCGGCGAAGGTCTGGATCACGGGCAAATCATAAACATATTGTTTATGGCCGTCAAGCTCCTCCCGTTTCAGGATGGCAAGGGGTGGCTCACCCTGGTGCTGACCACGCTGTTGCTCCTGCAGGCGGGCCGCGCGTTCGGCGTCGACGCGGCCGCCGATCTGCGCGTGGCCCACCAGACGGTGTTCCACGACGGCGCGCGGCCGAGTCGCATCGTCCTGCCGCTCGCGCCAGCCGCTGCCGACGCCTAGTCTTCCTCGCTCAGGCGCTTACGCCGGATCGCCTCGCCGGCACGCCTCTGCAGTTCCGCGAGATCGACGTCATAGACCCTCGTACGGTGAGCGACGCGCAGAACGACGACAACGGCGTCGTCGTCGATGGAGTAGATGACTCGACGGTCGCCGACGCGCATGCGCCGCAGCCGGCTGTTCGTCAGTTTGCGAGAGCCCGGAGGGCGCGGATCGCGTGCGAGCTTGTCGATCGCGTCCAGAATGCGCCGCCGCTCGCGTCTCTGTGAGAGCTCGATGATCTCGCGTTGCGCCGCGGGGCTGTAGAAGACTCCGTAGCGCACCGCCGCCTCAGAGCCCCAGCTCCTTGCGGAACTCGGCGGCGCTCTTGAGGTCGCCGCCGTTGGCGATCTCCTCCAGCGCCTCAGCAGCCGCCTCGAGGTCGAGCATGTCGTCGAGCATCTCGAGCAGGCGCACGTCGTCCATGGACACGACCGCGGCGACCGGGCGGTTGTGGCGCTTGATGAGCAGGCGCTCTTTGCCGTGAGCGACCCGCCCGATGGTGTCGGGGAGCGATTCGCGCAACTCGGTGAGTGAGACGCTGGGCAAGTCGTCGAGCCTTTCGCCGGGAACGGGGTCTCTGTCCATACTGATGACTTTTACAGATTCTGCAAGTTTTGTACAGCACGGTGTTGACGATGCCGGCAAACGATCTTTCGTCCGCGGGTTCGTGCGACGCGCATACGCCGACGGTTCGCGCCGCCGCACGCCGGGCACCACCCGGATATGCAACGCGACCGGGGGTGACCCATGGACCTGACGAAGAGCTACTTCATCGGCGCGCCGCCCGAGGCGGTGTGGCGCGCCTTGACCGACCCTGCTCCGATCGCGGCATGGGGCGGCGGGCCCGCCGAGATTCGTGCCGAGCCCGGCGCCGCCTTCAGCCTCTGGGGCGGCGACATCTACGGCACGGTCACGGCGGCGGAGCCGCCCCACCGGCTGGTGCAGGAGTGGTGGGGCGACGACGAGTGGGACGAGGCCTCAGTCGCCACATTCGAACTGAGGCCCGAGGGCGACGGCACAAGGCTCACGCTGGCGCACACGAACGTGCCCGACGACGAGGCGGACGACTTCGACGTGGGCTGGGACGACCACTACCTGGGCCCGCTGAAGGAACTGCTAGAGCGCTGAGCCGCCGAGCCAGTCGCGCAGGCTGGTCTCCACGGCCTCGCGGCCGCGTTTGACGCGCACGTCGAAGCGCACCGGGCGCTCGCGCACGGCCTGCAGCTGCGGCGGCACCGTGGCGCCAGGCGCCAGTTCGGTGACGACGTCGAGCAGGCCGATGTCGGGGCCGGCGCCGGGGATCGGCGCGCCGGCCGGCACGCCGCGCAGGCCGCGCACGACGTCGGCGGCGAACTTGCTCCAGTGCGCGGTGCTCACGATGAGCACGGGAGCCTCACGGCCGCCGAGCTCCTCGGCCACCTTCCACGCCACGGCCGTGTGGGGGTCGAGCAGGTACCCGTGCTCGCGCTGCACGCGGCCGATGGTCTGCAGGCAGGTGTCGTTGTCGACCCAGGCGCCGGTGAACTCGGCCTTGAGTCGTTCTCTGGTGGCCACGTCCACTGAGAAGAGGCCGGCCTTCTTGAGATCCTTCATCCACTGGCGGATGAGGGCGGCGTTGCCGCAGAGGTCGTAGAGCAGGCGCTCGAGGTTCGATGAGATGAGGATGTCCATGGACGGCGAGGGCGTCTTGACCAGAGCGCGTTTCGAGATGTCGTAGACGCCGGTGGCGATGAAGTCGGCGAGCACCTTGTTGGCGTTGCTGGCGCACAGCAGGCGGCCCAGCGGCACGCCCATGCGCCTGGCGTAGTACGCGGCGAGGATGTTGCCGAAGTTGCCCGTGGGCACGCAAACGTCGAGCGTTTGGCCGGCGCCCACGGCGCCGCGCGCGACCATGTCGGCGTAGGCGCTCACGTGGTAGGCGATCTGCGGCATCAGCCGGCCCCAGTTGATGGAGTTCGCCGAGGAGAGCGCCAGGCCGTACCGGCTGGCCAGCTCCGCGGCGAAGGCGCCGTCGTCGAAGACGGCCTTCACGGCGTTCTGGCAGGCGTCGAAGTCGCCGTCCAGGCGGAACACGGTGAGGTTGTCGCCGGGCTGCGTGACCATCTGCAGCTCCTGCAGGGCGCTGACGCCGGCGTCCGGGTAGTACACGCAGATCTTCGTGTGGGCGCGATCGGCGAAGCCGTTGAGCGCCGCCACGCCGGTGTCGCCGCTGGTCGCGACCAGGATGAGGAAGTCGAGGCTGGTCGCGCCGCTCTCGTGGGCCTGCTCTAGCGCTTCGCTGAAGAACAGCGGCATGCACTGCAGCGCCATGTCCTTGAAGGCCAGCGTCGGGCCGTGCCACAGCTCGAGCACGAAACGCCCCGGAGCGGCTTCGCGCACCGGCGCGACGGCCGGGTCGTTGAAGTTGTCGCCGTAGGCCGCGGCGGCGATCTCGCGCGTGCGCGCGGCGGAGACGTCGAGGCCGAAGGCCTCGTACACGCGCGCCGCGCGCTCGTGGTACGGCAGCGCCGCGAGCGCGACGATCTCCTCGACCTGGAACCGCGGCAGCCGCTCGGGCACGAACAGGCCGCCGCCCGGGGCGATGCCCTCGAGGATGGCCTCCGTGAACGTGCGCGGCCGGTCGCTGAGACCGCGGGTATCCAGGTAGCGGATCATGCGCCGGGGATTGTACCGCATGCGGTCGGAGCCGGCCCCGCCGGCCCCGCCCGGGCGACTCAGCTCCGTCGCCGCCCACCCAGCCTCGCCAGGCGTCGCGTTTGCCGCGCTTGACATCTGGGAACGATGCGTTACGATATATCGCGTTACAACGTTATCAGAAAGGAACGACATGACAGGATCCACAGAACATCAGGGCCGCTGCGGCGGCCCGGCACGCTTCAAGTTCGGCCCGCACGGCCCGCACGGCCCCCATGGTCACGGCCGGGGCCCCTGGTCCCGGGCGCGCCGCGGCAACGTCCGCGCCGCGATCCTCTCGGTGCTCGCCGAAGAGCCGATGCACGGGTACCAGATCATGCAGCGGCTCGAAGAGCGCAGCGGCGGCATGTGGCGCCCGAGCCCCGGCTCGGTGTATCCGACCCTGCAGCTCCTCGAGGACCAGGGCTTCATCGAAGGCGAGGAGCTCGAAGGCCGCCGCGTGTTCTCGCTCACCGAGGCCGGCAAGGCCGAGGCCGAGGCGAGCAAGGAAGCCCACGGCGCGCCCTGGGAGAGCCCCGAGCACGGCGACGAAGGCCCGCGCTT
>Ga0315284_10001620_pt1 | contig 32172 bp, 35 predicted proteins | sample YL17G09_16_MG_FD_203696 | JGI IMG/M metagenome (GOLD analysis project Ga0315284, IMG submission 203696) | Sediment microbial communities from Yellowstone Lake, YNP, Wyoming, USA - YL17G09_16 | ecosystem: Environmental > Aquatic > Freshwater > Lake > Sediment | place: USA: Wyoming | collected... | reverse complement strand
TCTCTTTTCTCAGATAGCCCTGCGAATTTCAGCAGGTCTTCGGCTTTCCTTGTGTTCTCGACTTCTTCCTTCTTCATTCTTTTGCTTTGAAAGAGCGCGGACGAGAAGCGATCGCCTGTCTTGTATTTCAGGCCCAGCATCACATTATCGAGAACCGAGATTTGGGGGAAAAGACGGATATTTTGGAACGTCCTTCCGATACCTTGTCGGGCGATCTTAAACGGACTCATAGAAGAAATGTCTTTGCCATCCAGGACGACTATTCCTTTATCGGCACCTATAAACCCGCTTATGATATTAAAGACTGTTGTCTTGCCCGACCCGTTGGGGCCGACAAGGGCGGCAATGGAATTGTCTTCTATAGCAAAAGAAAGATCATCAACGGCTTTGATTCCGTCAAATTCCTTGTTAAGATTCTGAACCTGAAGCATGGTCATATTATTTGAACTTGTATTTTCCCATAAGCCCCTGAGGCCGCCAGATCATTAGAATAACCAGCAAAAGGCCATAGATCATCTGTCTCAAAGGGGCCGCGACAGAACTGGGCATTCCCAGGAACCTTAAAAGCTCGGGCAAGATCACAAGAAGAAAAGCGCCGATAAATGAGCCTCCCAAACTCGCCATTCCCCCAAAAACGACCATCAGCAGCACAGCAATGGACTCCATGATCGTGAAACTAGAAGGATCGATGAAAGTAATATAGTGGGCATAAAGGCTTCCGGCAATTCCGGCAAAGAAAGCGCCGACAACGAAAACAATGAGCTTATGTTTATTTACATTCTTCCCCATCGCTTTGGTAGCTATCTCGTCTTCTCTGATTCCGGTGAGGATTCTGCCAAAAGGTGATTTTGTTATGTTTCTGATAACAACATAGGTAATGACTACAAATATTAAAACCAAGACAAGATACGCCCAGACATTATTTATTTCATAGCCGAGTAGCTTGAACGAAGGTATTCCAGGAAGCCCCATCGGGCCTCTGGTGAATGATACCCAGTTCTTAGCTACAGAATAGACAATGACCCCTAATCCAAAAGTGGCTATAGCAAGGTAATCGCCCTTTAATCTCAATGACGGAAAACTGACAATCGCTCCCAAAACAGAAGCTAGAATAGCTCCGATCAAAAGGCCAATCCACGGAGAGACACCAAGATTCAAGGCCAAGAGACTAGACGTATAAGCCCCGACGCAGGCAAAGGCAATATGGCCCAAAGCGGCAAGGCCGGTAAAACCGACGATGAGATTAAGACTTAGCGTGAGGATGACGTAAATACCTGAGATTATTAAGATATGAATAAGATATTCCATAAACTTAGATTTTTTCTTTCTCGGTTTTTACGCCCATGATCCCTGAAGGCCGCAGGAGAAGGAACAGGATTAGGATAACAAAGGCGATGGCGTCTTTCCATCCGGCCTGGATTTGCCAGATACCTAGGTTTTCGGCCAGGCCAAGAAAAAGTCCCCCGAATAAGGCTCCGGGGATACTGCCGATGCCGCCGATGATTGAGGCGATGATTCCCTTCAAGATTGCGTTCATCCCCATTGTTGGCTCAATGTTCGTTTCAAGAGAAATAAGGATACCAGCGACTCCCGCTAAGGCTGAGCCGATGGTAAAGGCGATCATAATGATTTTTTCTGAATTAATGCCTACAACTCTTGCGCCGATTGGATCGTCTGAAACTGCGCGAATAGCTTTGCCGAGTTTCGTTTTCTGAATAAGAAGCCATGTGAAGAAGAATAAGACTATACTCGATATGACAATAAGAATCTGAGTATCTGTGATTATTGCCCCCAGGAAATGATGCCCTTCCTTGATCGATCCGGTTTTCAAGGTCAATATCTGAGCGCCGAAGATGAGTTGGAGGAGGTTTTGGAGGAAAATAAAAACGCCGAAGGAGGCGAGAAGGAAGACTAAATTTGATGTTTTGTGTTTGCGGAGGGGAAGATAGACGAATCTATCAATAGAGACTCCCAAAAGGCCAGCTATTACTATGGATAAAAAAAAACTAATGAGGGGATTTATTTTTAGAAGAATAAAGAAAGTATATGCCAAATAGGCTCCGGCAGCATAGACAACACCGTGGGCAAAGTGGAAGAACTTAATTGTCTTATATATAATACAAAAACTCAAACCAACTAAAACGTAAGCGCAGCCTACCACGATTCCATTAGTTAATAATTGATTAAACATATTTTTATCTTTGCAGAACTTTTTTCCATACTCCATATCTAGCTAAATTTATAACTTGAAGAAAAATAATTACAATTGAAGGCCAGACTATATGGACGACTGATCGAATATCCTGTTCTTTGTTTGGAATATATGGGATCCCAAAAATAGTTACACTAAGAACCAAGATGATAGATACGAAATAAAATGAGGAAGCGGTATTCTTGCCCGGCCAAGAAAGTTCTTCATATCGTTTTTTCATAACGTATGGAAGTATGCTAGACAAAAGTAATAATATTCTCAATAATAAACTAATTATAGGCTTCTTTAAGATATAAATGACAAAGAAGTTAAATACACCAAAAAAGAGAAACATAGAAAGAATCCAGTTTAATAATCCCCAACAAGTTGTAGCTTTACATAAGGTTTTTTTCGCTTCGGACTCACCATTCAAATTAACATGCAATTGAACCATGGTTGTTCCTAAAAACAGATCAAGGGCAATTACAGCAATAACTGAAGTAAAATAATTAAAAATATGTCCAACGTTATCAATCATCTCCCCCCCTAATTTATCAATTCAAGATTTTCTACTCCATAATTTTTTATTTCCGGCTGTATCGAAATGTGCGTATTAATTATCATGTCAACAATTTCTTTTAAATTTTCTTGAATATTAATTCCCAATGCTTTAGCTGACTGATTAATCCCCTTTTTTAAACGATTTATAGTAGACTTTCTTCCATCAGTTAGTATTTTAGCGTCATAATTTTTATCTATATGAAACATTATAAAATAATAAGCTCGAATATGATCAATTAGCGTTTGAATTTCAGGTTTTATCAATTCTTTCGTTATAAAATATGGACCTTTTATTTTTTCATTTACTAATTCATAAGCTTTATCTAAAACTGGTTTTAATATATCTATTTCATATATATTATTTACGCTATTTAATATCATCATTAGTCTTTCTATCCCAAACGCAATGGAACTTACTTCAGGAATTTTCAATATTTTTTGAATATTATCTTTATCTCTTTGCCCAACAATGAACTGCATAGTTGCAATCTCAATAAGTTTTGGATGAGAATCCTTTATATAATAAAATATCTCACTCCTCGGACCTACAAATGGCAATAAATCATGATTTCTATATTGTTCTACCATAGAAGCAAGAAAATTAAATCGGATAGAAGTTTGGATTATATTATTTTCTTTAATTCCTAATTTTAACCATGTTTTTATTGATTTCTCGTCGGATTGATAATAAATGTTATCAATCTTTCCTCCCGAAAATATACTAACGATAATTTTTTCAGGCGACAATCCAATTTGCCCAACAAGAAAATCATATGTCTTATTTATTAATTCTTCTTGGGTCATTATTTTATTATTAGGATTATTAACAGAAAAACACGCTATACTATGAAAAAGGGAAAGCCTATCGTCACCATATGCTACTGAGCTTACATCAAAGGCACGAAAATTAAGTCCATTTACATAAAATTTATCTCCCGCATAATCAATATCCCAAGTTGGATTTGATAATATTTTAGCGATTTTAAAATCTAATATTCCCGCTCCAATACTTGGAGTGAAAGTATTTCGAAAATACGGAGAAGTTAATAAAGTAAGGTGATTTATTTCCTTCTCGACTTTTTTAAATTTATTTTTTCTTTCCCAAAATATTTCTAGCCTTTCTATTAGTTCTCTTGTCGATATTTTTTTTATCATTATTTTTCAAGAATTGATTTATGAAATATAATATTCAAAGATATTTACTTTAATATCTTATTCATTTTCAAATCAGGATTAATGTCACCGCTTATTTGAATGTTCATATGTTCAAAAAGTCCTTCATATATGCCGATTTTTCTAATTTGGTCGCTTAATACGTCTCTGTCTAGACTATCGGTTTCTCTTAATGCTTTTGAAATTAAAGATATTGTATTGTATCCCAAGATACTAAATGGTGTTAGTTTCTTGTTAAAGTATTTAAAAAATTCTAATGATTTATTTTCAAAATTCTGATCTTCTAATCGCATATCATAAATAGGATGATATACACCGATAGCTGCGTCTCCCGCTGCATTTCTTGCACTCGGCGTAGAAAATGCTATCGTCCCGATGATGTTCCCTCTATATCCTAATTCTTTTAGACGTCTAACAATTCTACCTGGTCCCTCTTCAAAACCGGCGATGACTATAGTATCAGGTCGATCGGCTAATATTTTCGTCGTTAAGCTCGTAAAATCTTTTTCATCCTTATCAAAGTTAAATATATTTTTTAATATTTTTTTCCTGTCTCTATACCCAAAATAATTAACAATTTCCTTCTCAAACGCAACGCCATAATCATCATTCATTACAGATACAACAATATTTGATGAATTTAGCTTATCTATAGAAAATTCTCCAATTACTTTCGCCTCTTGTGATGCAGTATGAGAGTGGCGAAAAACATATTTACTCTTTCCTGTGATTTCCGGATGAGCAGCATCTGCAAATAAAATCACCTTATTATTTTCTACCAATGGTAACAAACTTAGAGCTACATTGCTTAAATTAGCTACTATTATTTTAATTTGATTTACTTTTACCAATTTCATAAAAGCATTTATTGATATTTTAGGATCGCCTTGTCCATCCTCATAGAGAAGTTTTAACTTTCTTCCGTTTATCCCTCCTTCAAAATTAACGTTAGCTACCGCAAATAGCATTCCATCTCTTATTTGCTCTCCCAAAGAGGCTGCTGATCCGGTTAGCGGCAATATAGCGCCTATTTCGATTTCTTCTTGTCTTTTAGTTTCATTCTTTATTTGGATAACTCCAAAAATCACCATCAAACCAACAACTAATAGAATCGAACAAATAGCCAATATTATTTTATAGCTGTTATTCATATTCTTATTTCTTTTATGAATATAAGTTGATATTATGCAATGTCGATAAAATAGTTCTTCCCACCTTCATCTTGTTTCATATTAACATATGGAGGAAGAAAGTCAAGAGCAGTGATATTCTCATTTAAATAATATAGTGTGAAAAAAAGGAAGTCAATGACCCCGCGGCAAGCCGCGAGGCAAGCTACAAAGGGGTTCGTCAAGAGTATTATATAACTCATCTTATTTGAACATAATTTGCAGTCAGAGCTGCCGCCTCAAAAATCCGAAAATAAAGCTCGGGACACATTTCTACCATCTCCTCGGTCAGATTCCGTTTACTCAGCTTCCCGCCCTTGATAAAGGACTTCTCGACTTCTTTAATGGAATACTGACAGACTTTAAGCCCTTTGCTCCGGGCGAAGCCTTTTATCTTATTCGTCATTCTCAAAAGATTCTCCGACCTCCGCAAAGGGTTAATATTGCATGACCGCTGACACCCAATATCAGACATATTCTGATGAAATTGTTTTTTTAGCCCTGTACGGATTCAGATTGATAAAGCTCTGGCGGATGTCTCGAGACCCTAGTTCTAGTTACTTCCTTCTCGCTAGTCGGCCCCCTACAATGAAAAACTTATAGAAGCAGGCCGCGCCTAAAGCAACGGCCTCGAACATCCTCAGATGATAGGGATTCTTATGAGCTTTCTCTTTCTCAAGCTCATGAATAAGACACGGATAATCGGACACCATCTTCTCGGCCAGAGTTTTCTTATTGTGTCTTTCGTCCGTGAGAAAGAATTCTTCAAGCTCTTTAATCGAATACTCATAAACTTTGATCTTTTTTCTTAGAGCCAGGGATCTGATTCTTGAAACCAGGAGTCTGAGATTCTTGGATGAATGTGAAGGATGGAGTTTCTTTAGCGCGATAGTGTTTAGATTATAAAGCTCGATGTATTCGGAAATAACGTCAATCGCTTTATCAATTTTCTTTTTCGACCATTTCCCCTCCAATAACTTGATTCTCCAATCGAAAAGGCTCCGGTCTTGAAAGACCGCAAGCCCCAGATATCTTGTTCCAGGATTAATTCCGATGATTCGAAGAGACTCTTTTAGCATACTTCTTGATGATATGATTAAATAGCGCGGCTCGACTTCTCTTAATGCGTTCATCCGGAACCTGTTTCACCCAGCTCAAGGCTTCTCTTATGCGGGATTCGGGAAGGCTCTTGGCATACTTGAGGTATAGAGGCAGCGATTTCAAGTCGTTTAGCGCTTGAGCCATGTCTAAAGCTAAGAGCTCTTCTCTCGTTTGAGGCTTAAATTCCTTAAAAGATTCGTCGTCCGTCGCAAAAATATTTTTACTATCGATATTATTGATATTTATTCTTGTTCTCTTATTATTGTTTATGTTGTCTGGTGATACATCCCTTGTATAACTTTCGCTACAAGGGTGTAGCGGATCTGATACATCCGGATTCAGAAGGGAATAAAGACAGCGGTCTTTCTGCCTCTCTATCTTTAAAAGCCCGAGCAGGCTCAGCTGTCTGATTTTCCGGTTCACCGTTACCCGATGAAGCCCTATTTGGTCGGCTATCGTCTGCTGAGCCGGGAAACAAGTCTGGGTCCCCTGGTTGGCGTAGGAGGCCAGAACGTTGTAGACGGCGATCCCCGAGGATTTCAAGCGCTTCCCGTACCCGGCCAGGATTTCCTTATTTATCCAATACCATCCGTGCTGGCTTAGACTCCGTATTTGGTTTTTCTCATTTTCACTCATAATTTAAGAGTTTTTTTGTTAGCTTGCTTTGGCATATCTTTCTTTTAATAATCCTTCCTCCTTTTTTAGAAGCTCCCTCCTGAGAATAGTCGTCAGGTTAGGAAACAAAGCGTCGGCCATTGTCCGGTACAAGGCGGCCAGCTTGAAAACGTTAAGAGCGCTCGGGAGGCTTGGTCCTTTCTCCCAGCGCGAGATCATGGTTGTGTTTCTAATGCCAAGAATCCCCGCGGCCTGCTTCTGATTCAAGCCTCGGGCCTTGCGGTATCTGCGCAGCAGATTTGGAATTTTCTGACCAGCGGTGTATTTCATCGACTTTTTACCGTTATTTGCCGTTCGCCCTAATCTTAAAAAATGCTTGGGAGAATATAAGGGGGGAGAATTCGACTATTTAGGTTAATTTTGGAGAAAATAGCAGCCAGGATGTGGATAAACGGTATTAAAAGGCTTCCAATTAGAAAACTGGAAGCCTATTATCCTGTGAGCTTGTTTATAACATATTTTCCAATTTTGTCAATATGCCTGGGATTGGAAGCTGCTCTGCGGTTTTTGCTTTCGCAGTCTCCTAAGTCCCTGCTTCCGGCAAAACGGCACGCCTCTAAATCGACAGCCAATTCGGATTCGGAGCAACTTTTTCGCAGGCGGCAACCCAGACGCAAACTTTTCAATTAATTGGCTCGTGGCCCGACTAAATTTAAATTAGGCATTTTTAACCGCTTTTATATAAATAGTTTGCGGCAATTCCTGAACCCGTGTAACCTATTCGCAGAAATGGAAGCCAGGCGGTTCGGGTGCGTTAATAACAATTCTGTTAAACCCACGGTTTCGTCTGCGAAGGGGAAAACCAATGGGAACTCGAAACATCTATCGTTATATCGTCGAGCAGGTTCCGGACGGCGTCTATATCATCTCCAGAGAAGATTTCAGCTACGTTAATGAAGCCTTTGAAAAACTGACGGGGGTCAGTCGCAAAGACCTCCCTGCCCCAATCATCGATTTTCTAGACACGATCCATCCCGCCGACCGCGAGGTGCTCAGGGAAAGGCGCGAAACGGCAAAAACAGGGGGAAAGCTTCGGGCCCGTTTTCAGATCAGGGTGATATCCGAAGACGGAACCGTCAGACACCTGGAATTCAATACGGCTCTGGTCTCAGGCCTGCCTCACACGGTTATCGGGATCGTCCGCGACATCACCGAGGCCAAAACCAGGGAGGCCGCCCGCAAGCGTCAGGAAAGGCATTTCCGGGCCGTCATAGAGGCCGCGGAAGAGCCGATGGCGATCATTCAGGACAGCATCATCAGATACGTCAATCCGGCGCTCGCCAAATTGTCGGGTTTCTCCCGGAAGCGGCTTGCAGGCAAGCCCTTTCAGGACTTCATCGCGCCTGACGAGTCAAAAAGAGTCGAAGATTACGACATCCGGCGAAAGACCGGAAAATCCGCCCCGTTCTTCTACGAAACGGTCGGTAAAAACAAGAAGGGGCAAAGGCTCAACATCCAGGTCAGCATCAGCCAGATAAGCTATCACGGAAAATCGGCGTTCCTTGTCGTAGCCCAGGACGTCACGAAATACAAGCAGGCCGAATCCGAGCTCAGCGGGGCCCTTGAAAAAGTGAGGGTCGCCCTGGGGGCGACGGTCCAGGCGATCATAGAGATCGTCGAGCAGAGGGACCCCTACACAGCCGGTCATCAGCGCCGGGTAGCGGACCTCGGAGTCGCCATCGCGTCCGAATTGGAATATCCTGCGGACCAAATCGAAGGAATCCGGATGGCCGGGCTCCTTCATGATCTCGGGAAGATTTCCATCCCGGCGGAGATTCTGACCAAGCCGCAAAAGCTTTCGGAAGCCGAATACGATCTAATCAAAGCCCATCCCAAAACCGCGTATGACATCCTGAGAAAAATCGTTTTTCCCTGGCCCGTCGCCGATATCATCCATCAGCATCACGAGAGGATGAACGGATCGGGCTACCCGCAGGGCCTGAAAGACGGCGAGATTGTCGCCGAAGCCAGGATCCTGGCGGTCGCCGACGTAGTCGAAGCCATGACCACGCACAGGCCCTATCGCGAGGCGAAGCGTTTAGAGGATGCCCTCGATGAAATCAATCAAAACAAGGGGGTTTTATACGATTCCGAGGCGGTTGACGGCTGCATTAGGGCGTTTCGTTCCGGAGACTTTGAGTTCAAATCCCTGAATTTTTCCAAAGTTCACGAATAGACTAAGGACGGATGTTATGAAGTACCTCGTTATTCAAGACCTTATGACTGGAAAGACACGCTTCATCCGGAAAGAAGAAGAAAGGCCGGGTCGGCCGACGGCTGATCCCAAGACCCCTGGCCAGAAGGAGGACGAAAAGAAAGCGAAGGAGGCGGACGAGAGGATGAAAGGACATAAAGAAAGCGGGTTGTTAGAAGCAAGCTAACCGCGCTTCGGAGCAGCATCGGCTTTACAGCAAAGGAGAATTGATGAAGAAGCACCATGACATCTACAGGTATATCGTCGAAAGGGCTCTTGACGCGATCTATATCGTTTCTCAGGACAGGCTCGAATACGTAAACGCTGCTTTTGAAAAAATGACCGGCATAAGCCGGAACGAAATTCATGCACTGGGCCTGGATTTTCTTAAGCTCATCCATCCCGAGGACCAGAAAATGCTCCTTGAATGCAGGAAGGCACGCAAAGAAGACCGGTGGATTCCGTCCACATACGAGATCAGGGGGAAATCACAGGACGGCACACCCAGGTATCTCGAGTTCAACACAACGCCCGTTCCCGGCCACCCGGACTTCGTTCTCGGCATAATCCGGGACATTACCGAACGGAAGCTTGCGGAAAACACAAGAGAAGCTCTGAAAGAAAGCGAAGCGCGCTGGGAAACGATCATCGAGACGACCAATGACGGCATCGTGATTGTTCAGGACGACATCGTTGCCTTCGCCAATCTCTACCTTTTGAAAAACTCGGGATATACAAAAGAAGAGCTTATCGGCAAGCCGTTTCGCAATTTCATTGCCACGGACTATCTGGACCAGATCCTCGACATCAATCAGCGTCGCAAAGCCGGAGAGGCAACGGCATCATCTTATGAAGCTATCCTTAGAGTAAAAAGCGGGCAAAGGGTTTTCGTTGAGATTAACGTTAGCGAGATCATGTACCACGGGAAACCGGGTTTCTTCACGGTTATACATAACATCACGAAACACAAAGAGGTGGAAACCGAGCTCAGGGACACCCTGGCGAAGATCAGGGAAGCGATGAACGCCACGACCCAGGCGATTGCTATGATCGCCGAGTACAAAGATCCCTATACCGCCGGCCATCAGCGCCGGGTCGCGGATCTCGGCCGGGCCATAGCCACTGAAATGGGCCTTTCCCAGGAGCAGATCGACACTGTCCGCATGGCCGGCCTGCTTCACGATATCGGAAAGATTTCCATACCGGCCGAGATTCTCACAAAGCCCACCAGGCTCACGGAAGCGGAGTTCAAGATCATCATGGAGCACCCCCGAGTCGCTTTTGATATTCTGAGGTCCATCGTTTTTCCCTGGCCTGTGGCCGAAATCATTTACCAGCATCATGAAAGGATCAACGGCTCCGGTTATCCCCGGCACCTGAAAGTCGAGGATATTCTGATCGAAGCGAAAGTGCTGGGCGTCGCGGATGTCGTGGAAGCCATGATCACCCACCGCCCTTATCGGGAAGCCCGGAAACTTGAGGAAGCTATCCAGGAAATCTCCTCGAAAAAGGGAATTCTCTATGATCCGGAAGTGGTCGAGGCATGCATGAGAGCGCTTCTCGAAAAGGGATTTTCATTCAGGTCCGCTCCCCCGAAAATCGATGCTGCCGGCTAAAAGCCGAACGGGACGGCGGATCAGATCCGAAACTAAGAAGCCTTTAAGCCGAAAGACGAGGATTTCCGTTTCACTTTAGATTTTCCGATATGGACGTATGATCTATGGATTTAAAACGAATAGCTGGCATATAATTAGCTTCGTAATTAATAACGACGAGAAAAAGGGGATATGAATTCATGGAAAAGTATGAGGTTTCTATTAAATGGGATGATGAAGAAAGCTGCTTCATGGCAATAATTCCAAGACGTTGCCGTTTGCGCGCCTACGGCGAAACTCGCGCTGAAGCGCTTAAAAATCTGAATATCGAAGCGGCAAGACATCCCGAGTATGTCGAAGGATTAACGGATTCGCTTGGACCGGCAAAAGAAACGCCTTCTTATAATGGCCAGATTGATTTGAAGGTGCCGAGAAGTCTCCATAAAAGCCTTTCTCAGGCCGCGACAAAAAGGGGAATATCGCTTAATGCCTATATTGTCACTTCATTGCCTAAGCCGAGACCGCGAAAAGCCTCAAAAAAGAAATCCCGGGAATAGTATTTATTGGATGGAAATGCTCAACGGCTGGAAGGCGGCGCGACCAGGCGATATTGATTAGGAACGTCTTTATCGTGTCCTGGCTGTATTAACCGTTTTTATCAAATTCCACCCGCTGCTGGATTCTTAATGATTCTTCCTGGGTTAAAGTCGAAAGATACCGCAGGACCATTGAAATCGAAGAGTGCCCAAGATGGTGCTGGAGCGCCTTGGGATTTCCCGTTTGCCTCAGTCTTTCTATGGCGTCCGAGTGCCTTAGAAGATGCGGGAATATTCTTTTTGAAAACCCTGCGTTCCTGGCCGCGTCCTTAATGATCTGCCAGCCCCGGATTCTGTTGAAGGGAAAGAACCGGCACTGGGAATCAAGCCTCTTTTTATGCGCAAAAGCCGACAGCCTTTCGGCGAGATTCACCGGGCAGGAAACGGTCCTCGGCTTATTCCCCTTGCCGATGATGTGAAGGACAGGTTTGCCGTCGAAGCGATCGATCTTGGCCGGTGTCAAAGACAGCCCCTCGGAGATTCTGAGGCCGGTCTGATAGAGTACCAGGATAAAAAGGGAGTTCCGCTCTCCGTTTCTTCCTTTTCTCGCCTCCTCGGCGAGCCTCTGGACTTCCTCCGGCAAGAGATAAGAGACGATCCTGGTCGAATCCGCAAACGACCCGTTTCTATGGTTTGTTTTCCTAATTTTCCTGGGCATAAAATTTGCTTGACTTCCACTCGGATTAAGAGTAAATATTTTATAAGTGAACAAAAGTATTCCTTTTGTTCAATTTTGGTATTTCGCTAAAGTGGGGCCGTTATTAAGAAAGAATGTGTGGCCTATCTTGCTTGCTTATTTTTTAGTCTAAATTGATAAAATAAAACTGTCAAACTTCCCGGCCAAATTGGTATTCATCAATCTGAGGTTAAAAAAGCCCTTCGCGGTATGCCTATTCATCTCGTAAATTTACGAGCCGCTTGACAAGTCATCATTAAAATTTTTGAACACCTAAAATTTGAAAGAGATTCCCATTCCTAACAAATCGATTCCAGCTCCATAACCTGCTTCGCCAAATAATCCAATATTAGGTGTGAAAAAGTATCTGATTCCACCCCCTGCTCCATAAGTTAAGAAGCTTGTCTTCTCTTCTGTAGTGACAAGACCAAATGTAGATGCTGAGACTATACAATATCCTGCAGAAAGAACGCCGTAGGTATCTATTTTTTTACTTCCAAAAAAATCAACATGGTAGACAGCTCGTGCCGCTATGGAGGTATATCCGTACTCAAAGCCTGTTTCTTCCCAAAAAGGAGGAAAAGCCTCAAGTAAAACATCTCTACTTGAGTGTCTTCCAAAGTATATCCCTACCGAGATCTCCCTTGAGATCGCGTAATCAAATGACAGAGATAAAGGAAGACCCTGGGTCGTTCCAAATAAGCCGAGAGCCGAAAATCCAATGCCGCCCTGCAATACAAACTTTTTTTCTTCAGATGCGCTCTGCGTATATGCACTGCATGCTAAAAGCGCCGACATAATTAATAACGATACAACCTTTTTCATTTAGAGCCTCCTTTTACTCTTTTATCCTTTTTTGAAAATTATAGCTTTTAACTTTGGCTTGTTTGTCGAACGTGATAGCCAATTCATCGCAAATTTCTTCTGATTGCGTTTTGCCCACATATCCTGCGTAAATTCCTTTGCCCTTTGTTACGCAATATTTATAAATATAAATAGTTGAGTCCTCCATAGGAGTTGCTGTGGTGGGGGCACCGAACCATGCAATAATATCATCAACAGTAGTTTGACCCTTCGCGATCAAAGGTAGCTTAGATTCATCGATAGGTCTTCCGGTTTTGGTAGCCATGGTCATACACGAACTTGAAATAAGCACCAGAGAAATGCTCATGATTATGAGCATTAAAAGCTTAAATTTTTTCATTTCAAACCTCCTCTCATTTCTAGACCTTCACAAAAACCGTTTTAAAGCTTGTTTTTTAGTGTTTTTTCGTCTATAACTGCCTCCTTGTTGAACAAAAGGAATACTTTTGTTCAATTTAGTGGGTATTGATAGAAAGGACCTGGTGGAACTATAAGCTCTTGATAATAAAGCCCCCACGTGGGTGGAAAGCCATTACATAACAGATATATTTGTAAATACCAATACGCTTATTTTTCGGATTCATTAAAAAGATTTCAAACCAACTTCATTATATGCAAAATGTAAATATTTATCGCTGCAAAGAATAATTGGCCGGCTAAGAAAGCAGATTATTGAATAGATCGGTATTAATATACCCAAAATGCTTTTTAAGATTGTTATACAATATATTATTTACGTTAATGATATTTTCAGGCTTCTTGTTATTATATCCGATCATATATAGCAGAGCCGCCGATAAGCTGTGCCTGATATTCATTACCAACAGCTTTTCCATAATACTTTTATCTTGAGTTTCATAATAGGCGTTCTGCATTTTTGTCATGGAGGAAGAGATCTCCGGCTGTGACACATCCAGATTACATTCAAAAGATACATCCACGAGCCGCCTGCTCTTTCCCTTTAAGAGGTGGCCAATATCATATCTGGTGTCAAAGACACGCACGTTATCAAGATTCGGAGTTTTTCGAATATGCCAATAGTGTTTCAATTTAGAAATATTATCAAGATGTTGGCTATGCTTTTCCCCTGTTACCTTAGCAATGCTTATATCACTTGAGAGCTGATGCCCGACAATAATGGATTTTTTGGCAAAGAATTCCTCTAATAGTTTATCTGCTTCCTTAACTAATTTAGGAATTTCAGCTTTTATATCAATATAATATGCAATAAAAGAAAACTCTATTTTTTCGTTGGGCTCAGAATCATTAAGTTCATTGTTTATCAATACAAAAGAAAAGCAAAAGGGTTCATTCCCATATTTGATTTTATAGTTCTTAGTCCACTCAAGATCAAAGCTTACCAAATATGGGCGAGTCTCTCCTATTTTATTAAAGTATCTCATTTATACATTATCGCTATAGTTTTTATTACGTAGCATAAATCGCTTTCCCAAGATGAGGTGGACCCCATACTCTGGACAGTTGAGAAGCCTTCTCAAGGTGCATTGAAGACCTGCCTGTCGTGACCATTTTATCCATTTTGAAGGCTGAAAGCCATTTTAACTTGAACCCTGAAAAAACGGCTTCGCCAGAAGCCGCAGGAGCCACGATCTCGAACCCGCCCATGTCAAACCACGGCCTCCGAAGCCGGTGCCAACGCCGCCCGCGTCCCAAAATAGACTTCGTGCGGCGTCAGATAGCCCAGCGTCTCATGAAACCGCTCTTCATTGTAGAACCGAAAATAGGCCGAAAGGCTGTCGCGGGCTTCTGCGATCGTCCGGTATTCGTGAAGATAAACCTCCTCGTATTTCACGGTCCTCCAGAATCGTTCAACGAAAATATTGTCGTACACCCGGCCCCGCCCGTCCCTGCTGATTTTGATGCCTTCGCTCTCCAAACGTGCAGTGAACTCGTCGCTCGTATACTGCGGGCCCTGGTCGGTATTGAAAATCCCGGGCTTGGAGATCCGAAGCGCCCGCTCCAGCGCAGCCACACAAAACGTCTTGTCCAACGTCGTCGAGAGCTCCCAAGAGAGAACATAACGGGAGTGCCAGTCCATGATCACCGTCAGGAAGACGAAGCCGCGGGCCAGACGGATGTAGGTGATGTCCGACGACCAAGCTTCATCCGGCGCTTGGACCATGATCCCTTTCAACAGATAGGGATAAACGTTATGGTCCGGCCCGTTGGCCGATAGCCGCGGCTTCGGATAGACCGCCACAAGCCCCATCAACCGCATCAGCCGGCTGACCCGCTTGCGATTCACCCAGCACCCCTGCGCTCGGAGCCAGGCTTTCATCCGCCGCGCTCCGTAGAACGGATGTCTCGTGAACTCCTCGTCGATTAGACGCATGAGCGTCAGGTTATATTCGTCCTCACCCCCGGGGCAGTAATAGAACGATGAGCGCGACATATCGAGAAGCTCACATTGACGAACGACGGAGATCATCGAATGTTCCGGATCGACCTCTTCGCGCTTCGCTACGACAGGAGCGACTGAGATTTTTTTTTAAGCCATTCCAACTCGACCTTGAGCTGGCCGATCTGCCGGTAGAGTTCCGCCACCATCTCGTCCCGCGCCTTCTCCTGCTGCGGCCGGCGGTTCGAAAATACCTCGGGAAGGACCTCCAAAAGATGCTGCCGCCATTGCCGGATCTGGTTGGGATGAACGCCAGACTCCGAAGCTATCTGGGCGATCGTCTTCTCCCCCTTGAGCGCTTCCAACGCCACTTTGGCCTTGAAGGCCGCCTCGTACTGTTTCCTCATGCCGATCATCATACCATACCTCCTTGTGAAGATATGGCAGGCTAAAATGCACCTTAACCCCCTGTCCAGTTTTTGGGGACCAGCTCAAGATATTTATTAATATTATTAAGCTTAAAAGGATACCGTCTCCAGATTTCGCTAATCGGTTCATCAATGACATTTCCGAGGAACTCTAATTTATCATTTTTATCATATACGGGCCACGCATAAGTCTTTCCGTTAGGATGGATTAGAATAGAATAGCCCTCGACTTCCGGTGTCCATGCGGTTATGGTTATTATTGGACTCCATCCGTAAATTTTCTTGGCTCGCCGGATTTGCTGATAAAGATTGGATGCGTCTCGTTTCGTTAAATATTCTTGTCTTGGTATTTTCAATGCCCGGCCTTTTGGAACCGGTGAAATCATTTTTAACTTAAGTGCGCCAATCGCGTCTGCTATTTGACACGTATATAACATCGCCGACATTGTACTTCTGATCACCACTGCGGTAAGCGAAATGTTAATTCCCGCTCGGACTAATTTATTTATTCCCTGCATTATTAGGTCATAATCTCCTCTTAGCCTCTTCGTAATATTTCTTGGTCCATCCAGGCCCACATTAACAAATGCAATCTTCTTCTTGATTATTGGAATTAGATTATTAGGAATGAGGGCATTTGTAGGAAGGCCTATGATGAATGAATCATGAAAGAGATCAATTATTCTTGGCAAATCCTTACGGATAGCCGGTTCTCCTCCAGAAAGGAATATCCGAGGAGTCCCCTTCAGGTTAGCTCTTATTCTAACCAGGTCCCTATAGTTTGTATCTCGTATATAATCATTTTCACTACAAAAAAGGCACTTCATATTACATCTTCTCGTTATTTGAAGAATAACGGATAAGGGACCACTGAGCGAGTTAATGATCTTACCCGCACGATACTCGTCCGTCGTCTCAAAACGTGAAGTCTCCTCGTTAAAGTAGATCCCTGCTTCTATTAAAGCTCGTTTGAACGGGAACCTCTCTTGATACATACGATCCCCCCGCAAGTTCTTAGTTCCATAGCCTCGGTTAAATTATATGTAATTAACTGCCGAAATCAACACTCCGGCAAGGAGACCATATTTAGGAGAACAACCCAATATATCTGATTCGCGTGGGCGAATGTTTTCATTTAATTTTATTAATCCACCTGAGCCACTTCCTCACGCTACGCGCTACTTAATAATACTCTCGTCTAGATGCAAGACCATAAGCGCCATGCCGTGGCAGATTATGACAAATCCATTCATCAATCCAGCCTCGGAACACTTGACGGCCAACAAGATTACAGATTGCATGTTCATGGAGGAATAGCGTTGCGCTAGTAATCCTACAAAACGCTTCTCGAATATTACGGGAGGATAAATTATCCTCCGGCCCGTCGCTAAACATATTCGAATCTGTATAATTTGTTTTAATGCGAAGCCTATAAAAGTAATCCATAATATTATAAGAACGGAGACGCCTATTGATCTCTCTTTTTTCAGCGTCTGTCAATTTCGGCAAGGCAGCCCGTGGCGACTTCCTCGCTCTTTTGCCAAGAACCAACCGGCTTCTTTCATTATCCTGCCATACCTTCAGGTATTCCTTTCTTTTGGTCTCTCTTCGTTCACGATATCTTACTTCTAAGATCTCCCTCCTCGTTGTCATCAGAGCCTTTATGGCAAGATTCCATACATTGCTACCTGCACAGGCTACCCATGGATGAACGGATGGATCTGGGACGATTCCTGGAGGCATATTAATTGCTCCGTCCGCTCCATAAGCAAGAGTCCAAGGAGGCAGAACGATAGATCTTGAAGCCCAATAGTCATTAAATATCTTCTGTGTGATCTGATGCTTTTCGGGCCTCTGTGGATGCCCCTTTGCCAAATGGAGTGCTTGGGTACAATAATAAAAAATGTAATAGACCTGGATTGAAGACCAATTATTAGATAGCCGCAGAAGTTCTTCTTCTTCAATAATTCGTCTCGTCATGCTTAGAAGAGCTTCAGTTCCCCATGCTGAATGGAGAATTATTTGAACTCTTTCTAAATCGATACCTGCAATACTAGCTGTTGGCAAGATGTTTGGTCCAGCAATACGACGCCTTAGATATCGATATAAATTTGGTTCTCCCGAGGACGCTGGATCATGCGTAAGCAAATCAAAAGCTCGAATGTAGTTAGAATGTGTTTTAAAGGATTCTATCGGATTGTTTGGCATAACCGACATTCTGTTTTTTATTTTACAAAGTTACCTCATCCGTTGCAACCTGCCTATTAAAGAAAGCCCCGCCCAAATACTTGTTCTGATAGACTTGCCTTTCGAGCTCCCCGCCATTTCTTGAAAAACCGCTCGCCCATAAATAAAAAGATAGTGGAAAAGCGGACGAAAATGGAGTTTAGGGATTATTTAAAGAAATGCGTGAAGTTTGTTGAATCAATGAGCGATCGCGGCATTCTGGCCGGTATGGGGGAACTCATTGACGCCAAGCAAAAGGCCTGGGTCAAAGCCAATCTCAAGAAAGATACGACATTCCTGTTAAAGGTTCGGCTAGAGCAAGAGAAATAATATTTATATTTTCCGACGGCAATCGATACGCTCCTTCCCTTTGCCTCAAGTTAATTCCTAATTACCGGAACATGCGAAATAATCCAGGGAGAATTTCTTTATAAAGGCAAATTCTCCTGCCTTTTTATTGCAGGTTTATTGATTAATCTTGATAATATGGCGCTAAGCGAAAAAGCAATAAAGGAATTCAAAGAGATTTACTTCAAAGAATACAATGTAATGCTTTCCGATGTTGAGGCTCAGGATAAAGCACAACGAGTTTTAACGTTTTTTAAAATCGTCTATCGTCCGATTCCAGACGATGAACCGAGTATTGAATCAAAGCAATAACGTCTTCTCGATAGCCCGAGAGGGCTTTGACAATTAATTGTGAGGAGTTAAAATCAATAATCAGATTTAACGGGCTTAAGAAGAATGGTTAGCGCGGTTTTGTCTCTATCCCTATCCAGATTCCTGAGCCCCCATATCTATGCTTCGATATTACATTTACTGCCGAAAATCATCAGAATCCGAGGATCGGCAAGTCCTGTCGATTGAATCTCAATTAATTGAATTGAAACGGCTAGCTGAAAGCCAAAACCTTTCAGTAGTCGATATCTTTACCGAATCCAAGTCCGCCAAATCACCCGGCCGGCCGCTTTTTGATGAGATGCTAAAAAGACTCAATGCGCGGAAAGCCGATGGAATTATCTGTTGGAAGCTGGACCGTTTGGCCAGGAATCCGATTGACGGGGGGCAGATCAGTTGGATGCTTCAAAAGGGAATTATTAAGCATATACAGACCGATGATCGAAGCTATAATCCTGAGGATAATGTTCTGTTGATGAATGTCGAATTCGGAATGGCCAACCAATATGTCTTGGATTTAAGCAAAAACGTTAAACGCGGCCTAAAAACTAAAGCGGAGAAAGGCTGGCTCCCGGCAATGGCTCCGCTCGGGTATTTAAATGATAGCGCCGCAGAAAAAGGAAAAAGAGAAATACACATAGATCCGAAGAGATTTGATCTTGTAAGAAATATGTGGGAATTGATGCTAACAGGAAGGGCCACTCCTTCTAAAATAGCGAACATCGCTAATAATGAATGGGAGTTACGGAGCCTTAAAGGCGGACCTCTTGCAAAAAGCACAATCTACCAGCTTTTCGGCAATTCCTTCTATACAGGCTGGTATGAATATCCGGCAGGAAGCGGGAACTGGCATAAAGGGAGCCATAAGCCGATGATAACCCAAGAAGAATATGATAGAGTCCAGATCCTTCTGGGGAGAAAAGGGAAATCAAGAATAAAAAAGCACGTATTCGCATTTACGGGACTCATCAGGTGCGGAGAATGCGGGGTCATGGTGACGGCAGAGGAAAAAAATCAAATCATCTGTTCTGAATGCAACTACAAATTCTCTTCGAATAACCGAGAAGAATGTCCGAAATGCGGGATTGGGATTGATAAGATGAATAATCCGGTAATCCTCCGTTATGTCTATTACCATTGCACAAAAAAGATAAATCTGAATTGTTCTCAAGGATCAGTCGAGATTAAGGCTCTTGAAAGACAGATCGTTCAACTCTTATCAAGCATCACTATCTCTGACAATTTTAAAACCTGGGCTTTGGAGTATCTTAAAGAGGAGAACGAAAAGGAAGCTTCCTCAAGAGAATTGATCTTTGCGTCCCAGAGAAAAGCTTATGATATTTGCATCAAGAAACTCGATAATCTCTTTAATCTTAAAATTTCACCATCCAATAGTGACGGGAGTCTGCTTTCCGATGAAGAATACGGAAAAGAAAAGACCGAACTTATGAAAGAAAAGATTCGGTTGGAAGGGGTTCTTAATGATACCGAAAAAAGAGTGGAACGATTCCTGAAGACGCAGGAAAAGGTATTTAACTATGCCCGCTATGCTCAATACTGGTTTGCCCAGGGTTCTCCCCAGGAAAAAGCCGACCTATTGCAGACTTTGGGTTCGAACATAGTTTTAAGCATGAAAAAGCTAGAGCTAGAGCTCGTAACTCCCTTTAAGGTCATTGGAGAGATCGTAAAAGAAGTGCCGCAGGTAAGCGGGCGGTTCGAACCTGAATATAATGGCTTGAATAAAGAACAATTGGACGATATCTATCTCCGTTTTCCAAGCGTGTGCCGCGGACTGGACAAAGTTCGAACCTGGATTTGGAGCCATCTCGAGGATTGCTCGATCCCGTCGTTTGGGAAAGAGTCCGGATGGGCACCCCGGTCCTCTCATCTTCATTCAGTTTAAATGTTGTTCAGAGAAAAACAAGTAGGGAGAATTTGTTTATTTAGGCAAATTTGGCAGACTCATTAAGCTCCCACTGGAATCAAATACTGGAAACTCTCAAATTTTGGTAAGGAGTGTTATAACCAGTCTCTAATCCACTTTAATTTATTATATCAACGTTTTAAGTATTTGGCTGCTTTGGCGTTAATTCTTCCATGCGCTTCAAAATCCGTGAGCGGATAAGATCCTTAGATTGAGCCAGGTATGGTTTACTTAAAGCGTCATCAACGATTTTATCCAGTGCTATTAAATCATCATGAGCACCGCTTTGAGTTGCTGTTTTCCATATAACAGCAAGATGTGAAGTAATCGGATTTAGTTGTTCTTGTAGTGCTGCTATATCCACCTCGCTTATTTTCTTGCCCTGCAGGGGCATAAATCTATCGTCAATGATTTTTGTAATTATGTTTGTAAGGAACTTGACCCAGTTGACCTTTTCTTCTGGTAGTGAGCCAGTACGCCAGAATAAGTTAATGAATTGAGCAAAAACTCTCGTAAAACTCTCGATGTTTGAACCTGGCAAGAAAACTTCCTTTACCAGGTGGTAACTTCGTAGGGTAATTTTCCCCTTGTCCTCAAGGACAATTTCAAAAAGGTCTTCGCCTCGGTATGACAGGAAAATGTAGAACCGTTCAGCGAGGTCACCAATAGCACGGGAAAACATTTTTTCATCAATTAGCTTTTGTTCAAGCCAGTACTTCAAAAACGGTGTTATATTGAGAGGTCTTATTTCTTCTGACTTCAAAAATCGGTATAGTCGGAAGTCGTCAGTTACCAAGGTTGCATTTTCTGCTTTTGCATATTTGATTGTTTCAACAAGCCATTCGTCAAACAAGTCAGCTAACCTTTCTGACTTTAGTTTGACATCAACTTTATCTCTAATGATTTGAACGACTTTACTTTTACGTAAAAAATTCCAGAGCGTTCGCAGTTCATCAATCTCATTTTGCAAAAGTTCTTCTTGCGCCTTTTGAAACAACTTTTCATGTACAAAAATGGGCTTTCCGAGCTTTTCTAAGAAGCCGAGAAAATCCATCTTAGCCAAATTAAGGAGGGAAAGATAATCAAAGATAAATGCCGTAGATTTAATAAAGTTTTTATTAAGTTCGTCTAATGTAGCAGAGTCTACTCCAGTAAACTCGATGACAAATTCAGGATCGTTCCTAAAAGCTATCTCGCTAGCAAAAGTACGATGAAATGTTTTTTCAAGATAGTATATTGGTATGGGATTCTTTATGAAAGTTTCTCTGATGTTTTCATAACGCTCCTTCATTGAGGTGAACATATCTTTTATTTCAGTGGTAAGTTGCCCTTGTTTATCTAGAGCTTTAATAAGGGTGATGCTTTTTTCTTCTGGGAACTCCTGGTGGAATTCCATCATCCCTTGAACCAAACGACCAGTCTCGCTATTTTCTCCATCTTCAGGCTTGCTGTAATGATAATTAACTGCGTTGTAATGAGACAGTGCTGTTTTGCGCAACTCACTATCCATTTCCTCGCTGAGGTTTTTTGCTTTTGTCGCTGCGCTAATAGCTTCCTGTTGCTTCCCCAACAAAACACAAGAAGCACTTAGGTCAAACCAGTAGTAAACGTCCTTTGCCTGTTCTGCCTCCAGCGCAATTTCGTCAAAGAGTAATTTCGCTTGCTCTGGTGCTCCGTTCAAGAGAAAAATTCTACCAATACGCCTTTTCTCCCTATAACTAAGCTTTGAGTAACTGTCGCTACTTGTAAGAGTTTGATATGCCGTTTCAAAATCCCGATTATGTAGGTGTCCTGCAAAATCAAGAACATTCACTTGATGAGCAAATAGTTCTGGTAAATCAGGAATGGTCCGTAACTGTTTTAACTTGTGCTTTGATTCGTCATACTTACCAAGCCACATCAAACAAGTACTTATGCCGTAGCGTATTTCTGCCAGCAAGTACGGTTTATTTTGAGCCTCTGCTGTTTTTTCTGCCCTTGTGAACAATTCCAATGCTTCTTTTACGTCCTTGTAGTCTTTGAATCGTGGAACAATGTCAAACTCTGAAGGGATTTGATTGTTTTGCTGCGCTCTTATTAAAAGACCACGAGCTTTCATTCCTACAAATTCAGGTTCATTTGGAGATTTAGCGAGAGCCTTCTCTACATAATTTAGGGATTCCTCAAACTTTCCAGATTCAAGATAAAGCACAGCAAGTAAATTCAACAAGGTATCTTTGATCTCAATCAACTGTTCAGTGTCTTTTGCTTCAGATTTAATAAACTTAAAGACTTCTTCTGAACCAGATGATTTGTAAATGCCCCACAGTAGTATTTGAAGAATCTCTGGACTCTTTTCAGTAGCCCATAGGGCTTTAATCAATTCGTAGCCCTTTTTAATAGACTCAGTGGTATCCTTATTCAGATAGGCTGAGGCTACATTCATTTTTGCCTTCACAAAAGAGATGTCCTTTTCTAATGCAGCATCAAAATACTCAATCGCTTTATCGTAATCACCCTCAGGTTTAGGGCGATTGTAGACAACACCTAAATTGTTGTAGATGCGAGTTTGTTCCTTAACAAACACTTCCCTATTTTTTATTTCTCCCAAGGAGGTCAGTAACAAAGTGCGAGCCTCATCAAGTCTTTCCAAGTTCAAAAGCGCAACAGCTTCATCAATGCGTTTGTTTACTTCTTTTTTATTATCTTCGGTTATGTCCAAAACAATAGGCTCGCTTAAACTGCTCGGCAGTAAAGAGGCGGGTTGCCGAAGCTGTGCAATAGATTGCCCTCCACGTTCAAGTAGCTCTGGAAGTTTATCTGAGGAAACGATTATCTGTTGAACTTGGATATATTGATGCTGTTCTACTTTTTCAACATATGTTCCCGCTTCTATGTGCCTTTTATCTATGGGCGAATGTTCACGATGAAACCACCCCTTAAACCATCCCGAAAGGTTCAGATTGCGAATTAGATTTTCAATTTTTAGCCACGGTGGTAATAAATTCATAACAGGTTTATTTCTTACCTTTACGCTTGAGTTTAGTATTCATTTGGGAGTTAATAAGCCGCTCCAGGTCTTTCTCTTGGATGCACCACTTTCCAATTGAATATACACTTGCTTATTATAATCCGCTATAGCACCGATGTCCAAAATAAATTATATGCTTTATGTCCTAAATTTTATTTAGAATTTCTTTTTTTGCTTTTTGCATGTTTAGATCACAGCAGTTTTAAAACAAGGCAGGGGAATTTGCCTAATTGGGCAATATACTTTTGCTCGCTTATTATTTTAACTATTGATGACTGTAAAATAAATGTCCCATTCAGTTATAGTTCTTATAGGCGGAATAAGGGAAAGCAATAGGACATTGTTTATACCGTCATCAATAATATCGTGGACCAGATTAGCACTTAATATGTTTTCCTCTTTTTTCTTTCAAGACCTAAATGATATTGATGATAATCGTCCCCATCGCATTCATTATCAAGTTGCATGGCATTAAAAGCTCTCCCTCTCCGATAAGGCCCAAATAATCTAGCATATTCTCCCTTAAAACGATGGAAAGTGTGCCAATCTTCACTGACAGCTTGGTCTCCTCCTCTATATCCTGCTTCCCAAGGACGGCGTCCGTATTCATCATGCGCAGATGTGCTTCCATCTGCATAACCCATAATTATTTGCCCTCCATATGTTACAGATCGCGGATCTGGCATCAACAGATATCCATGACCATATCGATACCAATCCGACTTAGATACATATTTTTCAGGGAATAACCATTCTTCTTTAGCTGCTCCGATATAACGATAAGCCCGACTCTTAATAATGAAGTTAATCTCACGAACTTCCTGTTCGCTGAGATGACGAAGCGTTTGTATATCAGTAAATTTAAATATTGCGTCACGAAATAGGTTAGGATTTGGACGTAGATCAACCTCTGATTGATATGGATTTCTTACCCATGACAAATTTGTAAGTATGAGAATTTTATCCAACGACAACGGAAATATCGTATGTGTTCCATGAAATCGAATATCCGGGTCGTTTGTGTCACGACACCATTGTGAACGCGGCCCACACCTACGATTGTATACGGTAATTGGATGGTCCGAAAGAATAAATTTCGTTGCTGATAATGATGCGTCCGCAATGAGCCAGACACTTTCAGTCCAAATCGCGCAGTGAAGCTGCCGAAGTTCTAACATTAACCGTAATATTTGATGTCGATCAGTGGTCCCCGCCTTATTACTCAGCCATCCAAGGCCTTTGGGTGTACGTAGTTTCTGGGTGCTTATATACATTAATATATTTTCAAAAGCTTCGCCGTCGGCTGATGGGTGCTTAAAATCCGTAAAATATTCCACGCCGCGTTTGCCTTTCTCATCAATTTGGCCAAAAAATAATTCCTCAATTTTTGTTGACTCTTCTTGGCCGAACTTTGTAGTATAAAGGTCCTTCTCAGCAAAGCAGAGTCTAGGACCCCATCTATGTATCCCTTTCATAGCGTGAATCACGCCTCGCGGATCTGTGAATGTCTTTGGTTTAAGGTTTAGATAGAAGAGCTCATTATCCCGACATCCGGCAAGAAAGAACCTTTTTTGATACCATATTGGAACGTAATGATTGTTACGATACTCGCTTGACATAAATAAATAATAACACTCCTCTTTTACTTCAAAGTTCGTGAGGTAAAATCAGTTTTTTTATCAAGGACCATGTTTTTATAGTTGGAAATGGACAGGGAAAGGATAGCATATGCCTCCCTGGTTATTTCCTTTGCCTTTTTGGCATCGAGTCTGGCCATCTTTATCCGGGCAGGATAAAAAGATTTATCGCGCAGTAGGCATCCTATTATAGGATAAGACTTCTTGGAATCCGGATCTCTAGATAAGAAGGCCCCTATTCGTAATCCATGTTTATAGGAATTATAAAGATCCAAATTTTCATAATAATATTTTGCTATTGATATTAATTTTCTTTTTCCCTCAACACAAGACGTCCTTACTATTCTCTTGCCCTTCATACTCGTCACCATATAGGGGTGGGGGTAACTAAGTATTTTAGCTATATAGCTAATCGACCGATTGGGGATTTTTTCATAGAAATCTTTCACATCATCAATTTTATAATTCATAAACGCCCGTTGTACTGCCTTTCCATGTTTTTCAAAAGCAAGCAAATATGAACCCAGTGTTTCTGCGTAATGAACCGCGTTTATAACCATCTCTAAATCAAGCAAAGATTTCAGCTGCTTTTTTGAATTATTAGTTAATCTTTTCTTGGGAGGATTAGGGAACTTCCCTTTTAAAGATCTTAAATATTCTGATTTTATTAAAGGCCAATAAAATATTCCATAATCGAGAAGGTATTCTCCCGCAGCATTAACATCTCTTCTTGGCATTGGAGATAAACACCTCAGTCTTACAAATATCTTTGCTGTTACGGCCCCTCGATGCTTACATTAAGAAGGACTTCATTGGATTCTCCAAATACTCGGCCTCCAATAAGTCATTTTCTGATTGACGATTCACCCATCCTCTTTTTTCGCCTATATTACCTTAACCTAAATTATGCTAATTCTGCAAGTTCTCTTAGTCAAGCTGGACAGCTCATGAAGCGCGGAATTCTTAATTATTTTCGCATGTTTAAAAGACGGCAAATAGAAGAAGATTGACCTGGTTTAAAAAGAATGCAGATGAATTATGATAAAATAGTCATGATATAGATCTTATGGGAGAATTAGAACGTGGATAAATGCAAAAAATGTAAGTACGGTGTTTATGCTCCTTTGCCGGACGAACAAATAGGGCACGAAGGAAGGTCTATACCTAATTGGGATTGTGACCATCCTGATGATTTGATAAAAAAGCAGGCTGGACAAATAGGATTTACTCAAAATTGTCCTTATTTTGAAGCAAACTGAAAAACCATTTTTCAATTGAATTATTTACGGTAATTGAGAAGGGCCGAAAGGGAAAGCATTTTAAATCTAAAAAAAGCTTAGACTTTTATTATCCGAGAGCGAAATAATATAATATTATCTGTTTCCCGAGACTATAAATTTCTTTGCGTAATAGAAAAAGGAAGCAGGTTTTCCTGCTTCCTTGTTTTGTTGGGAGGAACCGTTAGTTGCCCGGCCAGTTCTGGCACTGCTCCGCGTACTCGCAGTCTTTGCACCAGAAGCTAGGTCTGGGGAAGCAAATTTTAAGGTTGATTCCCTTGAGAACTTGGGCAGCAATCCCATAAAGCCTCTGGTAGCTCGCTGCGTCCCGCCTGGTTTCAAGCGTAATCAGCTTGGGCTTCCTGGACTTTACGAAATCGATCAACTTTAGGGCCTTAGGGGGCCTCTGGTGCAGCTTCTCGAAGGCGTAGCTGTAGATTGTCAGCTGAAGGGACTCGTCGGCGTCTTTGGAGTCCATCATCTGGGCCGACGTCTTGAACTCGGTGATGACATCGTCCTCTTCGACGAGGTCGATGATGCCTTCGATGTCAATGAGAGGGTTCCTGCCGTTTCCAGGCTCGATCAAGGGAACTGAAAAAGAGACGTCGGTGCCTTTGGCTTTCTTCGGCGGAAGCCCGCAGTACATAGCCAGCATTTCTTTGGCCATGACTGCGAGCTTTGTCTCGTCCTCGCCGTTTTTGTACCGGATTTCTGCGTCCGCCCTCTGACTGTACCAGTCCGCGTCAAAAATCTTGTAGAGCCTTCCGAGCGTCACTCCACCGTTGGTCATGGATTCCCGATGAAGCCAGGACAGAGCCGAATGAAGAGCACTCCCGAAAGCCAATCCCGAAGGCTTGAAGGGCCTGGGAAGAAGATCGACGTACTGGAACTTGTACTTGAGACTGCACTGGGAGTAGAGGCTGATCTGAGAGTTAGAAAGGTGTTCCATCTGCGCCTCCTTTCCCTTCGGAGAGAAGGCTCTCGATCGCTCGGCTCGCCTCAAGCTTGGTAATCTCTTTCAGAGTATCGACCTGGAAGAGCTCTTTCAGGCGCTCGTAGGCTTTATCGCCTTCGATGCCCCGCTCAGCCAGGATTCTGAAGAGATACCGCTTCTGGGCGTCCGTCATCATGGATTCTTTGTCCTGAGGATTGCCGGTTTTAGGCTTTTCCTTTTTGGCCTCAGGCTTTTCCTGGTTATCTTCCAAATCTATCTCTTTGTCGTAGAGATAGAGAACTAAGATAACCTTCCCGTCAACAGTTCTCAGATCGACGCACTTCACCTTTGCTTTCATGGTTTTCCTCCGTTAAAAAGATTTTAAGGTGCCGGATTAAGTCTAGCTCTTCGGAGGAATCCGATAAGGCGGGAGATATTGCCGGAACAGGTCAATTCTCCCCGCTTATTTTCTCTTTTCCGGAGATCTATCATCAAAGATATGAACGAATATGAGAATGGAAACGACCCGATCACCCCCCTGGCCATAACCGACTACCGGGATATCCGCAAAGTCTTCGGCATCAGGCAGAAGAACCGGCGGTCCCATATGTACGTCATCGGAAAGACCGGGACCGGGAAATCGACGCTCATCGAGAATATGGCCGTCTCGGACATCAAGATGGGCTATGGCGTAAGCGTCATTGATCCTCATGGAGACCTGGCCGAACACATCCTTGATCGCATCCCGGAAAACAGGATCGAAGACGTTGTCTATTTCAACCCTTCGGATCTGGAGTTCCCCATTGCCTTCAATCCCCTGGAGAAGGTCCCTCCGGACTATCATCACCTTGTCGTCTCCGGACTGATCTCGGTTCTGAAGAAAATCTGGTTTGATTTCTGGGGGCCAAGGCTGGAGCATATCCTGAGGCATTCCCTGCTTACGCTCCTCGAGTACCCTCAAAGCACTCTCTTGGACCTGCCCAAGCTTTTAACAAATAAAGAATTCCGGACTGGGGTTCTAGGCTACGTTACTCAACCCCAGGTCCGGGAATTCTGGCTCTCGGAATTCGAGAAATATTCGGCTTGGCTTAAGTCTGAGGCCATAAGCCCGATTCTCAATAAAATCGGTCAGTTTCTAACAAGCCTTCCTTTAAGAAACGTCGTGGGCCAGAAAGAAAACACCTTCGATCTCCGAAAAGTGATGGACGAGGGCAAGATCCTGATCGTCAACCTGGCCAAAGGCCGGATCGGAGAGGACAACTGCGCCCTCCTGGGAGCCATGATCGTTACTAAGCTCCAATTGGCCGCCTTGAGCCGGACGGATATTCCGGAAGACGAAAGAAAGAGCTTTTATCTTTACGTGGACGAGATCCACAATTTTCTCACCCTGTCGTTCGCCGATATTCTGTCTGAGGCCAGAAAATACGGATTAAGCCTGATTCTCTCTCACCAATACATCGAACAGCTTGAGGATGAGATAAGGGCCGCGGTCTTCGGCAATGTCGGCACAATCATTTCCTTTAGGGTCGGAGCGGAAGACGCCAAGTATCTGGCCAAAGAGTTTTCGCCTGTCTTTGACGAGTCCGACCTGATTAATCTGCCGAACTACCACATCTATTTGAAGCTCATGATCGACGGCGTCACGTCCAAGCCCTTCAGCGCCGTAACGCTTCTCCCCGAAAGTACCAGCGCCTCCTGTAAAGAGTCGGCCATAGCTCTCTCCCGGCGGAAATACGCCAGACCTAGAGCGTTCGTCGAACAGGGCCTCCTGCGTCAGCCCTATCATTTATCAAACGACCATGAACAAAAACATCTTTTCTAATACATTCAGTTTTCTTTTAAACGATGAAATGCTCATCCTCCGGGTCAACCCTCACTGGCTCTTTCTGGCACTGCCCCTCGCCGGAATATCGTTTTTCTTTCTTTTCTACCTCGTCTTCGCCTGCCCGTTTATAGGCGCGATGGTTTCAAGCTTCGAACTCTCCTGTTACATCCTTATCTTCCTCGTGCTCTTTTTCTTCAGCCTCGTCCTTTGCCTGGACTGGAAATTCAACCGGCTCTATCTCACAAATCTCAGGCTCATCCAGGAGCGGGGAATAATCGGCAAGCGGCGAATGTCCGTAAGACTCGAGAATATCCAGGATATAGTCTGCGAATTCGGAATAACCGGCAAGATCTTCAACTTCGGGAGCCTCGTCATCGAGTCTGCGGGAAAAGAAGGAAAGATGGTATTCCAGGGAATACCGTCTCCAATGGTAATCAAGAGGATGATCGATAACGAAATCCATAAAAAGGATCCCGCTCGATCATTCCCTTCAACATAAATCCTCTCTGCCAATCTTTAATGCTCTTTAAAAATCCAATAACGGAGGTCTACATGAAACTTGAAAGTCTTATCCGAGAATTGGAAAGACAAAAGTCCTTAAAATGGGATAAGAAACTGAGATCATCAGAAATCGAGATGGGCCTGGATGAGAGCTTGCCCTTCCTCCACATTCAAGGCAAGAAAGCTGTCCTGATTACGAAGCCCTGCCATGACCAGATCGCCGAGAAGCTCGAGATTCCGCTCAAGTACTACCACAAGATGGAAGAAGAGACGCCGGAGCTTCTGACCGAAAACGTGAACACCTGGCTCCGGAGAAACAACAAAAATGTCTTCCTCCGCGCGCTGGACGAATCCGCCAGAGCCTTTCTCAGCGATCGCTACCGCGTGATCGACCATTTAGACGTCCTCATGTGCGCTCTGAACGAGCTTCAGGCCCATGAAGCCGAGATTGAAGACTGCTATCTTTCCGAGACCGAGATGAATATCAAGGTCAAAAGCCAGACGCTCAGGGATTTCGTCAGGCACAAGGATGATTTGATGATCGGCGGGATATTCCTCACAAATTCCGAAACCGGCCACAGGGCGCTCCGGGTCGAGCCCCGGCTTTTCCGCGTCAAATGCTCCAACGGCCTGATCATCGAAGAGATGGTCACCAGAGAGATCCACATCGGAAACGAAGATGAAGCGTTCGACGAGATCATCTACCTGTCTCTCCGCCGGTCAATCCGGGAGCTCTTCAGCAAGTTCGGCGAGATCATCCAGGTTCTTCGGGAAAGCTCGGAGATCAAGATCAAGAATCCCCAGAAGATGATTAATAACGTCGTCGAGCACTACCGGCTGAGCGATTCCCAGAGGGACAATATCCTTATGGCCTTCGGTGCGGAGCCGGAATACGACAAGTACGGGATCGCCAATGCCTTGACCCTGGCCGCCCAGAAAGAAGAAACCTGGGAGAGGTCCGTGGAATTGGAGCGGATCGCCGGTCATCTGATTACTCTTCCGGTTGAAGAGTTTAAGGCCATGGACGAAGCGTGATCTAGTTCCTTAACAAGCCTAACCTTAAAATAAAAGGCAGAGAGGAAAAGGAGATGCTAAAAGCGTCTCCTTTTTGTTAAGTGAAAATCGTTTATACTCTTAACCGTCTCTATTTTCTTAGGCGATAACCCGCAAAAAGCGTCCTTTTCACTTTCGGGGAGCCCGGACCCCGAGGGGGCCGGCTTCCGCTCGCCTCAATCATCCATGTCACAAAATCCGACATCGACAGCACGAAGGTCCTGCGCGGCTGAGAGTCTTTCAACAGCTGGTACTGGTACGCAACTGAGAAATCTGGCGAGCAGCTCAGCGACTTCGGCGATGGAAAGGGAGTACCGGATACGATTTATTACGGCCTGGTCCAGGGCTTCGAGGAAGAATGGGGCTATTTTTCCCAGGCGGAAATTGAACGATTGAAGCCGAAAACGTGGAAAATCCCCAAAAAGAATCTACCGTATTCGGGGAGACGCTATTGAGAGCGCAAATGAATTATTAAATTGGACCTTTGCTGTTTCTCTTAACGAATTTAAGTTGAAAATTGTTTTAATATAAAGTATAAATTCTATAGAAGAAATGGGAGGTATCGCTCATGACGGAAAAAGATAAAAAATCAGTTGATATACAAACATCCTCAAAGTGGCAAGATCTACCTATTGGCAAGATTTCAACAGAAAAATGGAATGTCAGGACATTAGATAAGGGGAAAGGTATTGAAGAACTTGCAGAAAGCATTCTTAAACATGATTTACTTCAACCTATCGTGGTTCTTAAAGAAAATGACAAATTAGAACTAGTAATAGGACAGCGTAGACTATTGGCTTTTAGAGAACTTAAAAAGAGGGGATATTCCAAATTTAACAACATTCCTTCGCGAGTTTTATCTGGGAAACCTGACGAAGAAACTTTAAAGATTTTATCACTAAGCGAAAATATTCAGAGGACTGAATTAAATAGGGTAGATATTGTTGAAGTCATTAGCTATCTCTATAACAAGCACAATAAATCTGCCAAAACAGTTGCCAAAATATTGGGGAAAAGTGTTCCTTACGTATATGATCATCTCAAAATTCAGGATGCACCTCAGGAAGTTAAGCAGATGTTATCCAAAAAAGAGCTTACCAAAGAAGATGTAAAAAGGGTCATGGAAATCGCAGGAGATAATAAAGACACTATGATATCTTTAGCAAAAGAGATGAAAAAGCTTAACCCTTATGAAAGAAAAAGATTAGCAGAAATTGGCAAAATAGAAGCTAAGGAAAAAACACAAATCACGGAGGCAAAAGTAAAGGAATTAGTTACCAAATCAAAAAAGCCACACATAGAAGAAAGGATCGTTGTCCCATTAACAATTGAATTAATGAAAGCATTGGATTCTGCAGTGAAAGATATTGGATTAACAAGAGAGGAAATTGCTAGAAAAGCCTTAGAGGAATGGCTTGGCAATAAAGGATATTATAAAGAATAATTATGAATATTAAACGACTGGCAAAAATCGGCAGAGGTACTGGAAGAAAAAAGAGGGAGATTAATCTGCTTGAATTAGCCG
>Ga0315284_10001619_pt1 | contig 32175 bp, 22 predicted proteins | sample YL17G09_16_MG_FD_203696 | JGI IMG/M metagenome (GOLD analysis project Ga0315284, IMG submission 203696) | Sediment microbial communities from Yellowstone Lake, YNP, Wyoming, USA - YL17G09_16 | ecosystem: Environmental > Aquatic > Freshwater > Lake > Sediment | place: USA: Wyoming | collected... | reverse complement strand
TATGTCCGCCCGACGAGGACGTGGTCCGGGTGAGGCCCGCCGCCGGCGGGCTGTCGATTTCTGACCTCTGGACGGTCACCGTGTGGGAATGGCTCTGGTCCGTGGTCGAGGTGAAGTCTCTGGAGGTGCCGGGGTCGGTCGGCGTCGTGCTGCTTTTGCAGGCGGTCTGTTTGAAGAGCAGCCATCCGCCCAGAGTTCCGAGGGCGGCCGTCTTGAGAAAATCTTTGCGGGTCATGATCGATCCTTTCCCGAAAAATATGCATTATGGCGTTCGGTCGTTGTAAGAAGGATCATGGCCGGCTCTCTATTTTCCCATATTCCTATAAATAAACTATACTCTGGCCGGGCCGCTGCTGTCAAGCCCCCCGGGCCCCGATCCTCAGGCCGTTCCTTTGGAGAAACCGATACGGGAGCGGCGCGGAGGACGCGGATAGCGTGAGGATCAGCGCGGGCCGATGACCCGGAGGGCCTTGGGCAGGACCTTGAGCTCGATCTCGTCGCGGACCGGCATGATCTCGCCGTTGTACTGGATATGGAGGTCCTTGCCCCGGATCACCAGCCTTTTCACTTTGAAATGCTTGAGGATCTTCTGGTAGCGGCCCGTATAGATCAGCGGGAAATAGAAGACGTAGCTGTAGGCCCGGATGTCGAAGAACGTCACGTCGAGGTAGCCGTCGTCGATGCGGGCCTTGGGGGCGATCGTCCAGTTGTAGCCGAAATAGTTGATCTTGTTGACGATGCAGTCGTACAGCTTGAGCTTGAGGCTTTTCTGTTCGAACGGACGGCCTTTGTCGTCCCGGCCGTCGAAGAGGTCCACTTCCATTTCCTCCCGGGGATACGTGAACATGACCCTCGAGGCCAGGACGTGGCCGAGCAGGCCGGGGATCTTGGATTGGGACTTCTTGTGGGTCGTTTTGGCCGTGGCCCCGATGCTGACGAGGCTGGCGATCTTCCCGCCGACATCGATCACGTCGATCGGTTTCGGCGTGCCCGCCTCTATAAGCCGGACCGCCTTGCGGATCTGCTTCGGGATGCGCAGGGACCGCCGCATGGCGTTGCCGCTGCCGAGGGGAATGAGCCCGAGAACGACGGCGTTCTGGCGGCCCGCCTCGAACACGCCCTGCATGACGTCGGCCATGGTCCCGTCCCCCCCCAGCACGACGAGGACATCGTTCTCGAGACTGAGCCGGCGGGCCAGCTCGGTCATGCCGGCCTTGTCCTTGGCCTCGTCATGGACGCGGCCGGAAAACGTCGATCGGATGTACTCCCGGAGTTTCGGAAACCGCAGCCATTTGCCTTTCGCGGACTTGGGGTTGACGATGAGGGCGACCCTCCGGCCGGCCGGCATCGTCCCCTTTGCGGGTTGACTCATCAGCTATTACTTGGTGTCCTCTTTGACTCCGGTTTTGATCCTGACCTTTTCCGGCCAGACCGGATCGAACTTGCCGTTGCCGTCCACGTCGATGAAGACGGGATTGGTCAAAGCGTAGGGGAGCGCGGCGTTAGCGGCCAGCCCTTCCGCCGTCTGGCGCTGGACGACCGGATAGAGCGTCCTCTTGCCCAGGACTTCGACGACCAAGGCCGCGTCCCGGTCCAGGGTGATGCCGAGGCTGGAGAGGCGGAACTTTTCGAGCGCTTTGTCCGCCGCTTTGACCGGGAAGACGATCCGCCGCTCGCCGTTGACGATCAGCCGGACCTCGTCGACCGAGATCCAGGGCGTGCCGCTGACCTTTATGGTGAGATCGATTTTCCCGTCCTTGGCGGTGAGCGTATCGCCCGGGACTGCGCCTCCATTGACCTTAAAATCGATGAACGGTCCGTTGGTCACGAACGAGCGGCCTTGGCGGACGGCTTGAAAGAGGGCGTTCGCGTCGAGGGCGTCGCCTTTGCCCCCGGAATAAAAAACGTAGGTCCGGGAGAAGCCGGGTTCGCCCCTGTCGATGGTGTGGGAATCGGAGGCGCCCACGATGGGAAAGTAATATCCGCGGTTCAGGAGATGGAGCCAGTCCTCGACGGCCTCCTGGTTGCCGCGAGCGAAGGTCGGGCCGTTCATCGCCTCCATCACCTGGAAGGCGAGATCGAACCCCCGATTGGCGAAGGCGGCCGTCTCCTTGTCGAGCTGGAAGTTGTTGAAATAGCCCATATCCCCCGAGCGCGGGTGGTTCACCTGGAAAAGGGCCAGGGGATTCTTGGCCCGGCTGGCGGCGAAGAGCGCGGTCGCCTCGTCCGGGACGACGCTGATGGCGCCCTTTAAATCCTCCCCCTCGATAAGCTTTACCGGGTAGGTGTTGAAATGGATGACGGCGCCCTTCGTCACCTCGCTTCCGAGGACCACGGCCAGGTATTTATTCAGCCCGAGCCGTTTCAGGGTCGCGGCGTAGTCCGTGACGTAGTTGTGGTCCGTGGCGACGGCCACGTCCACGCCCGCGCCGACGATCGAACGCAGCCGTTCAGGAACGAGCATCTGTCCGTCCGAGTTCTGAGTGTGCATGTGCGGATCGAGGCCGATCCAGGCCGGCATGTCGATGACCTTGTCGATGGTCAAGACCAGCGGATGGATGTCGTCCTTGAGGATCTCGACGACCTTCTCTTCGCGCGTGTATTCAAGACCCCTGGAGGCGGAGATGAGGTAGATGCCGACGGGAAGCCGGACATCCATGCCGTCCTCGGGAGGAAAGACGGAGTTCTTGAACGCTTCATGGTTGCGGCCGGTGTCGCGTGGATTCTCGGGCTGGAAATAAGGCGTCTTGGTCGGATCGAGCCCGATGAAACTGACCTTGCCCGGGACGTAATCGCCTTTGCCGTTCCTGATCTTGACCTTGACCGTTCCCGAGGCGGGATTGGCCAGGACGCAGAGATTCTCGGCGTTCGGTTTCACGGCCAGGAGCTTGTCACGAACGGCCGGAAAGAAATTCGCCTGGACCTCATAAGTCCCCTCCGGCAGGGGGATATCGAAGGCGAAGGGCTCTTCGAGGAACGTCCGGAAAAAGACCGACGAGGTCAGGGGCTCGCGGACGATGACTTCCATGAACCGGCCTTCGACGTTCTTAAAGGCAAAGGCGGCCCGCTGCGTTTTGACCTTCTGCGCCTGATAAAGAGATTGGAGAAGGCTGTCCGACTGCGTGTCCGCGAGGAGCGTGTACTGGACCTTGAACGACGCGCCCGGAGCGAGCTGGCCCGGATTCCTCCGTTCCCCCTCTTCGACGGGATTGAGATTCAGCCAGCCCAGGTAATGGGCTCTCCGCGGATAGACGCGGAAATTGAGCTGCGGATAGGAAGTCCGGTTATACGGGCTGAAGGAATAGGTGTGGTTGGCATTGAAATAGAGCGAATAGCTCAGATCCTTGCATTCGGCCGTCCCCGTGTTCTTGAGGACCGAGGCGATCACGATCTTGCCTTGGCCCGGGAAGACCTGATAGGTGGTTGTGATCTCGACCTTGCCCCAGTCCGCTTTCTCGAAAGCGGCCTCGCACTCGAACGTCACGGTCCCGTCGGCCGCGGGCTTGGACCCGAACGTCACGCTCTTGTACCTGATATATTCGGTCTTGGTCTTGATCCGGAGCTGGGGGGCGCCGATATTGACCGTGGCTTGAAGTTTCTTCCCGGCGGGGAGGAAGCCCAGGATGCTGCCCATCGCGTCGGGAGCCGGATATCCGACCGGCGTGACCTGAGGTCTTCGGCTGCCGCCTATAAGGAGCAGATATTGTCCGTCGGACGCGACCATGTCGCCGGGTTTCCAGATGGCCGAGAATTTTTCCGGAAGGTCGCTTTCGTTTTGAATGACCTTGACGGTCAGGTCGGCCCCTTGGAGGACCGTCCCGAGAAGGACGAGGACGATGAATCCAAGGGCGGTTCGGATCGATTTGAACATGACGACGCTCCTTATGAATCCATTAACTTATAATAATTATCTTTCGTTTGCAACGACCTCCCGCTTGGACTAAAATCGGGGCTTGACCATGGGGCGCCCGGAAAAAATCCTGACCGCAAAAGGCCGCAGATTCCTGCTCACGGTCGAAACCTCGAAGGCGGCCGAGGACTATGGGAAGTACGAGGCTCTGCGCAACGACATCTGGGGTTTTCCGGAAGACAGCCTCCCGGGCTCGCGGAACATGATGTGCGAGAATTTTCTCTACGACGGGAGCAGCCTGTTTCTGGCCGCTTATGCCGCGGATCCGTCCGGATCGTTCGTCGAGGACCGGGCTCATCTGGTCGGCTTTTCCTACGGGTTCGTCGGCGTCCGCGACAAGACCGTCTGCTTCAGGTCCCTGGACAATCTCTGGTTCTATTCCCAATACACCGGAGTTCTCCCGGCCTTTTACGGTTATGGCCTCGGCCTCAGCCTCAAGGAATTCCAGAAGGAGGTCCTGGTCGGTGTCTTCGGCGTGACCATAGTGACCTGCACCTTCGATCCCTTGACAGGAGTGAACGCCGCCCGGAACATTCGTCATTTCGGGATGGATGTCCTGGAATACCGCGCGGCCACGTACGGAGAATACGGCGGGCACCTCAACCGGCTCGATGTCCCCACCGACCGTTTTTTTATAATCTGGGACCTGAAGAAGCCGAGGTCTAGGCCGGACGTCCGGCTGGACGATCTCCTCGGGAGCCGGCATGAAGTCGTCCAGGTCGAACCACGGCTCGTTCCGGGGCGATCGGGTTTTATCGATCTCGAGATCGTCCGGGGCCTGCGGCTGGAGCTCGACAGCGAGTTCCTGCTCGTCCGGATCCCCCGCGATTTTTATCTCCTGCTTTGGGAGACGGATGTCAACGATCAGGCCCTGCGCGGCATTCCATTGGAGTGGCGGATGCGGACCCGGGAGGCTTTTCAAATCCTGTTCGGCCGGGGCTACAGGATCATCGACTTCCGGACGGTCCCCGGCCCTCCCCCCGCGAATTATTACGTCCTGTCCAGGTAGCCGATGCGATTCTCCGAAGGCGTCCATTTCGCCCTGTCCAACCTCCGGGACATGAAGCTGCGGACGGCGTTGACCGCGTTCGGGGTCACCGTCGGCATCGGCGCGCTCGTGGCCATGATCGGCTTCGGCCAGGGTTTGCAGAAGAACGTCAGCGAAAGCTTCGAAAAGCTCGATCTTTTGAATTCCGTCACCGTTCTCCCTGGGGATGGCTTCTCCCGAAATCCGCTCCGCGATCCGGATGAAAGCGCTCCGCAGGGTCGCCGCCGCGGCGGCGAGGCCAAGCCCCTGGACGATGCGGCCCTCGATAAGCTCGAACATCTGCCGGGCGTCGAAATCGCTTTTCCGGAGATCCGCTTCCCGGCGATGATCAAACTCGCCGATCTTGAAGAACTGAAACTGGTTCAGGTCGTCCCGGCGAAGATCGCCTCTTCGCGGCTCGTCAAGCTTGCCGCAGGGAAACCTTTCCTCCGCGATGATGAGGACTCCGTGATCATCGGGCAAACCCTTCTCCGCCGGATGAACATTGCCGATCCGGCCGCAGTGATCGGCCGGAAGCTCCTCCTCTCGTCGATCGCCTTCGATCTCGGAGGATTCGATCCGGCGAACTTGGCCGCGATCTTTCAGGGCGGCCGGCTGCCGTTCAAGAAACAGGATTATGAATTCACCGTGGTCGGCGTGACGGAAAGCCTGGGTTTCATGGGCCTGACGCCCCTTCAAAGCGATATCTATATCCCTCCGGGATCGGCGCGGCGGATCGAGAAGCTTCCTTTCACCAATATCTGGGACCTGTTCCGGGCGAAGGATGGATCACCCGGATATTCGGCGGTCAACCTCCGCTTGACATCGCCGGCCGCGGCAGACGCCGTCAAGCGCGGGGTCCAGGAGATGGGATTTACGACCTTCGCCCTCATCGACCAGTTCAATCAAGTCAAGACGAGCTTTATTTTCATGGACATGGTCCTTGCCGCCGTGGGCATGATCGCCATCTTCGTCGCGGCCCTGGGCATCATCAACACCATGATGATGTCGATCCTGGAGCGGTATTCCGAGATCGGGATCATGAAGGCCGTCGGGGCCAGCCGCGGCGACATCAAGAGGATCTTCTTCGTCGAATCGAGCGCGATCGGGTTCCTGGGCGGGATCTTCGGACTCGGCCTCGGCTGGGCCGTCAGCCGGATCATCAATCGCGTCGTCAATTATTTCCTGGCCAAGCAGGGGATCCCCTTCATCGAATATTTCCGTTTTTCTTGGTGGCTGTGCCTGGGCGCCGTCGTTTTCGCCGTCCTCGTCAGCCTGATCGCCGGGATCCTGCCGGCCCTCCGCGCGGCGAAGGTCGATCCGGTCGTCGCCCTGCGGCATGAATAAGAAGAATGGGACATGGACCATATGGATTGCAAAAAGATCCAGAAACGGCCTCGCTCCCGATTCGGGTTTTTCACGCCGTTTCGTAATCGCTGCAAGGGCGAGGGAGAAGAAGGCGTAGCGACCCTAAGGAAATCTCGCCGCTGCGTTTCGGTTTTTTCGGGAAGCCGCGTTTTGCGGCCGGCGAGAATACCCGAGCGTAATTCCACAGGCAAACCCATCCCCGCGATGTCAGTAAAAATCATGTTGATCGCATTAGAAATACGTGCGAGGTACTCGCCGCCGAAAAAACCGAACGAAGCAGGCGTTAAGATTTCCGCCAGGGAGCGAGCTTCTTCCCCGAGCCTTCCTCCATGATCGCTTCGGCCGTTCCCGGATCTTTACTTGTTTTATTCTCCGCACAAAGAAAGAGACTCATCTTTTAATGATATGATATCGAAAGGAGCCGACACATGAAAAAGATCCTCAAGCCGGTGGCCGCCCTAGCCATTCTAACGTCGGTCGTTCTGATGGCCGCCTGCTCCGCGGCCCGCGTCGAACTGGACGAGAAGAGCCTCGAGGCCAAGGCCTGGAAGCTTCAGGCCAAGATCCTGACCGTCGATACGCACTGCGACACGGCCATGAGCATGACCCGTCCGAACTGGGATATCGGCGAGCGGCACGAAACGGGAAAACCCGGAAGCGGGCTGATCGACCTGCCCCGCATGAAAGAGGGCGGGCTCGACGCCCTCTTCTTCGGCTGTTTCGTCGGGCAGGGCGCGCGGACACCCGAAGGGTACGCCCAGGCAAAAACACGCGTCCTCCTCATGCTCGACGCTGTGGATAAGATGGGCGAAAAATATCCCAACCTCGTGGCCAAGGCGACGACCCCTGCGGACGCCTATCGGATCAAAAAGGAAGGCAAGCGGGTCGCTTTCATCGGCATCGAGAACGGCTACGCGATCGGCAGGGACCTGTCGCTCGTCGGCCAATACGCCAAGCGCGGCGTGCGCTACCTGACCCTCGTCCATTCTTCCGATAACGACATCTGCGCTTCGGCCACGGACCGCAACAGTCCCGCGGATGAGGGACTGAGCGATTTCGGCAGAGAGGTCGTGGCCGAATGCAACCGGCAGGGAGTCATGGTCGATGTCTCGCACATGTCGGAAAAAACTTTCTACGATGTCCTCAAGATCTCCAAGAGCCCGATCTTCGCCTCGCACTCCTGCTGCCGGGCGATCTGCGACAATCCGCGGAACCTCACCGACGACCAGATGCGCGCCCTGGCCAAGAACGGCGGCGTTCTGCAGATGTGCTTCCTGTCGGGCTATCTCAAAGCGCCTAAGCCGAACCCGGAGCGGGAGAAAGCGGTCAAGGAGCTCGAGGCCAAGGTTGGGCCGCAGCGCAACGTCCGCAACATCCAGGACGAGGCGCTGAGGACCAAGGCCACCCAGGAGTTCCAAGCCCTCCGGCAGAAGTATCCCGACGAGCGGGCCACGGTCAAGGACATCGTCGACCACATCGATCACATCATCAAGGTCGTCGGCGTCGACTATGCCGGCATCGGCACGGATTTCGACGGCGGCGGCGGGGTCGCCGACTGCGCCGACGTCAGCCGGATGTACCGGGTGACCATGGAGATGCTGCGCCGGGGTTATTCCGACAAGGACATCCAGAAGATCTGGGGCGGGAACATCATGCGCGTGCTCCAGAAGGTGATCGACGCAGCCCAGAAATAGGGCCCTCGTCCATATTGGACTGATTGGTCTGAAGAGAGAACAAGGTCGGCGGGCGGCCTCGCTCCCGATCCGGGTTTTTCACGCCGTTCTTGTAAATTATTTTTACATGAGATTTCCGGCTTTTTTCTAAGAATCGAACACGTATATTATTTTAAATAAATAAGTTAAAACATTTTCGGCCTGGCATAAAGGTTGCTCTTCCATGTTCTCCGTTCTTTAAACACCGTTAGTCTTGGATTATAATGAAAAGCAAAGAGATGCCGGCCGAAAGATCGATTTTTGCGCTCCTCTTCATTGCCACGACCGTCATCCTTTTCGGTTCCCTGTCGGCGCCCGCGGTCCGGTTCTCCCAGGAGACCCCCCGTCCGGGCGGAATTCTCCATGTCCGGGATTTTTCGGGGACTTTCAAGCCCGACCTCGACCCTGCGAGCGGGTCCAACGTCTTTATCACGGAGCAGATCTTCGACGGATTGGTCAGGCTCAACAATGATCTCATCCCCAGCCCCGCTCTGGCCAAAAGCTGGATGCGTGCCGAAGACGGCCGATCGCACGTCTTCTTTCTGAGAGAAGGGGTCAAGTTCCACAACGGCAAGGAATTGATCTCTCAGGACGTCAAGTTCTCATTCGAGCGTTTGATCCGCCGGGAGACGAACTCGCCGTTTCGCGAATATTTCGTGTCCAAGGTCGTTGGGGCCAGGGAGTTCGCTGAGGGGAAGGCCGTGGACGTGACCGGCTTCAAGACCCCCGAAAAAAATATGTTCGAGGTCCAGTGGCTGAATCCGAACGCCTCGGCCCTTTACCTCCTGAGCATGAGCTTCTGCAAGGTTCTTCCCCGGGAGAATATCCTGGCCGAGGGCAAAAGCTTTTTCTGGAAGCCGGTCGGGACGGGCCCCTTCAAGTTCGATTCCTGGGTGCGGACCCCGCGACTCGTCGAGGCGGGGGTCAGCCTGGTCCGGAACGGCGCCTATTTCGGCGATAAGAAGCCTTATCTTGACGGCCTGGAAATCAGCCCCCTTTACACGGCCGATCAGTTCGTGAACAGGGATATCGAAGTCATGCCCTTCCTTACGGAGCGGCTGGCGCGGGCGGGTTGTCAGGTCGTCGACGGAGGGCTGCAGAACATCACCTTCCTGCTGGTGAGCTGTTCGATCTCCCCGTTGGATAGGCCCTCGGTGCGGAAAGCCCTGACCTTCGGGATCGACAAAGATAATCTGGCCCAGGCCGTCCAGGGCGGAGCGTTCAACCGGCGGACGACCAACAATTATATCCCTTTGCAGTGGCCGGGTTTTTATCCTCTGGACGGCGCCTATGATTTCACCCCCGAAAAAGCCCGGATGATCCTGGAGGAGCAGGGCTTCTTCTCGGGAAAGGCTTTCCCCGAGGTCAATCTCTTTCTCCCCCTGCCGAGGAACGAGGTCCATCAAAATCTGGCCTCGGCCCTGGAGGACCAGCTGGCCAAAATGGGGATCTCGCTGAACCTGAAAACCTATCAGGCGCTTTCCGAGGCCAAGGACGCGCGCCAGCCGTTCCTGGTGCTCGTCGATTGGGCCATGGATTTCCCCGATCCTGAAAGCATCATCCGGCCCCTTTTCCAATCGGCCGCCGCGATCAATCTCGCCAACGGGCGGTATGCCAGCCTCCGCTTGGACAAGCTCCTCGAAGAGGCGGACCGGGAGCGGAGCGGGGACCGGCGGAACGATCTCTTCCGTCAGATGGAGCGGGTCCTGGTCGAGGACCTGCCGGCCATCCCCCTCTTCGCCAACGAGCAGAGGATCGCTTTCCAATCCTATGTTCACGGCCTCAAGGTGTCCCCGCTGGGTTTCAATTACCTGGACGCCAAAGAGATCTGGATGGATAAAAAAGAGCCGCACCAGTGAAACTGAGGATCTCCCTCCACGCCCGGTTCATGGTCTGGTTCACCTTCCTCCTGGTCTTCCTCGTCGGCGCGATCCTCTTCGTGATCGAGAAAAGAGAGGTCGCCACGATCTTCGAGGAGTCGAAAAACAAGGGCGTCCTGATGGCCAAGAATATCGCCGAGCTCAATCTCCGCAACCTGGCCAACTACTACGTCGACGATCTGCTGGCCAGCATCCGGGAGCAGGTGAACGAGAAGCTCCTGTACGTGGTCTTCTTCGACCAGTCCGCCACGCCGATCGCCTATAATCCGGAGATCGCCGACCGGAAGGAGCTGTGGTGCTGCAGCCGGCTCCAGGGCGTGACCCAAGTGGACGTCGTGGACGCCCAGACCAAGGACATCTTCCTGGCCAAAAAGCTGCAGCGGGTTCTTGAGCTCGAGATCCCCATCTTCTCCCGCGGGCCCATGGTCAAACGGGGCTCGATCAAGATCGGATTGTCCCTGGAGGACATGCGGGCCGAGATCCGGAAGACCCGCTTGGCCCTCCTCTTTATCGGCCTGACCGGTTTTCTTCTCGGGATGATCGGAGCGACGCTCCTCGCCCGGCGCATTGCCCGGCCGATCAAAAAGCTCATGGAGGGGACCGTCCGCGTGTCTAAAGGCGATTTCTCCCATCCGATCAAGATCGAATCCGCGGACGAGCTGGGCAATCTGGCCATGAGCTTCAACCAGATGAGCGCCAGGCTGCTGGCGACGCGCGACGAGATCGAGAAGGCGCATAAGAAGCTCATTCAGGCGGAGAAGCTGGCCTCGATCGGGAAACTGTCGGCGACGATCGCCCACGAGATCCGGAACCCCCTGACCTCGGTCAAGCTCAATATCCAGAAGGTCCTCGAAGACGGCCGCCTGGGGGACCTGGAGCAGGAGCATTTGGCCATCACCCAAGAGGGGATCGGGCAGATCGAGAAGTTCATCAAGGAGCTCTTGAACTTCACGCGCGTCTCCGGCCTGCAGCTCGAACATTTCTCCGTGGCCCAGATCATCGAGGAGTCGTTCAAGATGATCGGGGACTGCTTCCGGCAGAAGAGGATCGCGATCGAGCGCCGGATCGAGGAGGGCGTTCCCGAGGTCCTCGTCGACGGCGACAAGATGCGGCAGGTGTTCCTCAACGTTCTGGGCAACGCCTGCGAGGCCGTCCCGGACGGCGGAAAGGTCAGCCTGTCGGTGTCCCTGGCGACCGATACGCGTCCTAAGAAGGTCCGCATCCGGATCTCCGACAACGGCTGCGGCATCCCGGACAAGGACTGGGAAGCCATCTTCGAGCCGTTCTTCTCCACGAAAGCCGCGGGCTTCGGCCTGGGGCTGGCCAACGCCCGCAAAATCGTCGAACAGCACAAGGGCACCATCCGCGTCGTGAGGAAACGGAGCCCGGGGACGATCTTCGAGATCCTCATTCCATGCGAGGGGGAACCATGAAATCCATCCTGGTCGTCGACGACGACACGCTCATCCGCAAAACGCTCTCGTCCCATCTGACGAAGCAGGGCTTCGAGGTCCAGACGGCCGAGGACGGCGAATCCGGCCTGCGGAAATACGCCGAGACGGGGCCCGATCTCGTCTTCCTGGACATCCGCCTCCCTGATGCCGACGGGCTCGACGTCCTCCGCCGGATGAAGGACCTCTCGGCCCGGGCGTCGATCCTGATCATGACCGCTTACGACGACATGAAGACGACGGTCGAGGCGATCAAGCTGGGGGCCTTCGAGTACCTGGTCAAGCCGCTTGATTACATCGCCCTGGACCTGGCCGTCGAGAAAGCCTTCCAGGTCAAGGCCCTCGAGGAAAAAGTGAGCTACCTGGTCGAGGAAAAGCAGAAGGAATACACCATCGACAACATCATCGGCCACTCGTCGCCGATGCGGGAGGTGTATAAGCTCATCGGTTCCGTGGCCAACACCCGGACCAACGTCCTGATCCAGGGCGAGAGCGGCACGGGCAAGGAGCTGGTGGCCAAGGCGATCCACTACAACGGCCCCTATCGCGACGAACCGTTCATCGTCATCAATTGCTCGGCCATCTCGGACACGCTGCTCGAGAGCGAGCTGTTCGGCCACGTCAAGGGCGCCTTCACGGACGCCGTCAGCGAGACGCGGGGCAAGTTCGAGATCGCGGGCAAAGGGACGCTGTTCCTGGACGAGATCGGCGACGTCTCGGCCAACCTCCAATCGAAACTGCTCCGCGTCGTCGAGTCGCGCGATTTCATGAAGGTGGGCGGCGAGAAGGTGATGAAGACCGAAGCCCGGATCATCGCCGCGACGAACCAGAACCTCCGCGCGCTCATCGAAAGCGGCAAGTTCCGCGAAGACCTCTTTTACCGCCTCAAGGTCGTGGAGATCAACCTGCCCTCGCTCCGCGAACGCAAGGAGGACGTCCCCGAGCTCGTCGGCTACCTCGTCGAGAAGATCAACCGGGAGCTGCGGAAGAACGTCCGCAAGGTCCCGCCGGACGTCATGAAGCTCCTCACCGACCTGCCCTGGAAGGGCAATGTCCGCGAGCTCGAGAACGCGCTGACGCGGGCCGTCATCCTGGCCAAGGGAGACGTCGTCCTCAAGGAGAACCTGCCTCTGGAGACCGAGGAGCGGAAGCTTTTTTCCCGGGACCTGGTCTCGCTCGAAGAAGTCGAGAAGGAATACATCCAATACGTCCTGGCCGCGGTCAAGGGCAGCAAGACCCGGGCCAGCCAGGTCCTGAAGATCAGCCGCCCGACGCTGGATAAAAAAATCAAAGACTACGCCCTCGAGATCTAGTCCGTTTCGTCCATTCGCAGACACATGCCGAATTCCGCGGAACCGTGATTTCCGGCCGAGCCGGATCCGCCGCATTCGGCCTGGATCTGCGCATTTCATATTTTACATGGGGCTGTAAATATTTTTGGGACGGCCCCCTTTCCGGCCGGCCGGGGAGACGATTTTCCCCTGAAAAGAGGGCTTCGGACTTGGCACAAAACCTGCTTATTTTGGGGTGTGACGAAAGGACCGAACATGCTAGCCAAAAAAATCGTGATCGTCGATGACGATGAGAATATCCGCAAGACGTTTTTCCTGATCCTGAACAAACAGTACCGGGTCTATCTGGCCAAGGACGGACAGGAGGTTCTGAACCGCTTTAAAAAGGCCGACATCGACCTGATCATCGCGGACTACAAATTGCCGGGAATGAACGGGGTCGATCTCGTGGTCGAACTGCGAAAGAACGGTTATAAAGGGGATATCATCATGATCTCCGCCCATCCCGATATGATCGAACCCGACCTGCTGAGCCGGCTCTCCATAAGCCACTTCTTCGCCAAGCCGCTCGACCTGACGGCCTTGAGCCGATCCATAGATTACCTGCTCAACCTTCGCGGCCAACCTGAAAAACGCGTCTAAAAGCCATTCCGGGGTCGCGTCAACGCATTCCGTTTTTTTTTAAGCGGAACGTGTCTTTAATCGGAAATATGTAAAACAGATTTACATGGCAGGCCGTGCTTTGCTCATAACCTTCCCCTTTTTAGCCTGATAATTGGATGAACCGCCGACCTTCTAATTGGCATAAAAAATGCATGTCTAATTTTAGAAACTCTTTCCACTCTCTTCCTTTCAGGAGGGAGGCGTAAGGCATGAAGCCAAATCCTCTTCGGATCGCCTCCCTTCTCTTTTTTTCTGGCTCTCTTCCATTTTGTGTGGGTTCGAAGATGAGGGGGGAGAAGATCCGGAATCGGCCTCGCTCCCGACTCGGGTTTTTTACGCCGTTTCCTCGCCTTCCTTCTCGGCGGCTCAGAACTCCGTCTCGGCTTATTAATTACGGGGGTTTGCCGGGACGTCAAACATGCTTCGCCGGCCGGCCTCTTCCGGGCCGGCTGCCCTCGAAGAACGGCTCGGAAAGGCTAATCGTCATGACCTCCGGTCACCCGCAACGGATGAAAATAGCCATTTTTTTGAACGCGATATATCGGCATATGGCTATTTTCAAGGTAAACCCTCCATGGTCGCTTCGGCCGTTCCCGGATCTTCTCCTCTCTCAACCCGCACAAATTGTAAGAGAGTCATAAAAAGTTATTGACATTCGGCTTTTTTGATAATATATTTCTAAACGTACACAATGAATAAAAATAATATAGACGTATACGTACAGGTGATAAATGGAAAAGACGGTTTTCACCCAAGATGAATTTCTCCTAAAAGCCGGGATTTCCCGAGAAGCCCTGACCGAATGGATGAAATGGAAACTGGTCCGACCGGTCGGATTCACCGACGAACAGTTGCCCCTTTTCTCCGAGGTTGCCTTGGCCCGGACCGCTCACATCCGGAAGTTGGCTGAGCTGGGCTATGACCTGGAGGAGACGCAGAAGATCATCAAAAAGGTCGGCCTCCCCCAAAAAAAAACCGGGGAAAAAGCGTCTTCCGAGAAGGACCGTTATCTGACTGTCGGCGATCTGGCCGAGCGGTCCGGGGTCAGCCCGCGGACGATCAAGCATTGGGAGGACAAGGGCATCATCGAGCCGGACATGCGGTCTGAAGGCGGATTCCGGCTTTATTCCGAGGCTTATATCCATCTCTGCCAGCTGATCCGCGACCTTCAGCTCTTCGGCTATGCTCTCGAAGAGATCAAGGGCGCTTCGGGCCATTTCCGCGACCTCATGACCGTCCGGGCCGGTATGGAAGCGCTGTCCAAGGCCGATGTCGAGGCCAAGCTCGAGGCTATGCTGGGGGATATTCAGGCGTTCTTCGAAAAGATGGAGCTGCTCAAAGAAGGGATCGCCCGCTGGGACAAATTGCTCAGGAAAGAAAAAAAGGACATCCTGAACCTCAAGGCCAAGAACCAGAAAAGGATCGGGACGCCCCAAGGACATGCCGATGCCTAAGATCGTTCTGATCGAACCGATCGCCCCGAACCTTCACATCTTTTCCCAGTTTCCTCTGCCGCGGCTGGGGACCCTCATCCTGGGGACGATGATGAAGCTCCGCGGATGGGAGGTCGAGGTCTACGTCGAGGATTTCCGGAAGCTCGATCTCGCCGCCCTCGCCGCGGCCGACCTCGTCGGGATCTCGACCATCACCTCCACGGCGCCCCGGGCGTATGCCATCGCCGACAAAGCCCGGGAGATGGGCCGGCCCGTCATCATGGGCGGTCCGCACGTGACCTATCTGGCCGAGGAAGCCTTGGAGCACTCCGATTACGTCATCCGGGGCGAGGGCGAGCGGCCGCTCATGGCCTTCATCGACGCCTGGGAGCGGGGCGGCGGCTATGCCGACATCCCCAATCTGTCCTTTAGAAAGGATGGGCTCGTCGTCCACAACCCGCGACTCCATCCTTCGGGGGACCTGGACTGGATCCCCTACCCCGATTTTTCCCTGCTCCAGGCCGATATCGCCGGCCGGATGAAAATGTCTTCCATCCCCATCCAGACGTCGCGCGGCTGTCCCTTCGACTGCTCGTTCTGCTCCGTCACCGGCATGTTCGGGAAACAATACCGTTTCCGCACGACGGAGAACATCATCGAGGAACTGCGCCGCTACAACGATCGGAAGAACGTCGTCTTTTTCTACGATGACAATTTCGCGGCCAACCGGCAGCGGGCCAAAACCCTCTTGGAGGCCATGATCCGCGAGCGGTTCAAATTCACCTGGACGACCCAGGTCCGGGCCGACGTCGCCCGCGATCCCGATCTCGTTCAGCTGATGAAAAAGGCGGGCTGCCACACGCTCTACATCGGCTTCGAATCGCTCAACCCCGAGAGCCTCGAGGGGATGAAGAAGAACCAGACGGTGGCCGAGATCGTCCATGCCGTCAAGGTCCTGCGCAAGAACCGCATCCGTATCCACGGCATGTTCGTCCTCGGATTCGACCAGGACGACTGGAAGTCGGTCAAGAGGACGGTCAAGTTCGCCATCAAGTCCCGGCTGAACTCGACCCAGTTCCTTATCCTGACGCCGCTGCCGGGATCGGAATTCTATGAAAAAATGACGGCCGAGAACCGCATCCGGTTCCATGACTGGACGTTGTACGACGCGCATCACGTCGTCTTCCAGCCGGCCCGGTTTTCCCTCTTCGACCTGCAGAAGGCGCAGATGGTCTGCCACAAGAAGTTCTACTCGCTCAAGCAGATGGTCCAGAAGATTTTCGCCGGCCAGTGGTTCGGCGTGGCCATCGCCCATTACGCCCGGAACTTGAACCGAACCTGGAAGAAGCGCAACCGGACCTTTCTCCGGGTGGTCGATCTCCTCCGGCCGAAGAAGGGAGCCCGGATCACCGTCGACTACCGGGAAGACGTCTCGCTCGAGCGCTGACGGCTGTTCCCCGGGCCTAAAAAGCTTTGTATTTCGGCCGCGAGTGTGCTTTACTAGGGAATTCTTCCGAAGGCAAAGGAGATCACCATGAAGAAAATCTTCATTTTCGTCCTTTTCGCGGCCTTGCTCGTGACCGCCTGCTCGTCCAAGAAGGAAGCGGCCACGAAGGTCGCGGCCGGAAGCCCGGCCTATCAGCTGGCCAAGGACCTGGCCAAGGTCCTTCCCGTGCTCGATCCCGACAAGCCCGGCGTCCTCATCACCGCCAAAAAATTCGATGTCACGACCGTCGACGTCATCCAGATGTTCCAGGATTCCATGGGGACCCGCGCCGCCCAGCTCAAGGACATGGATGCGGCGCGGTTGAAGAGCGTCCTCCAGCAGGCCGCCCGCCAGCTCGCCGAACGAAAGCTCCTTCTCGAGGCGGCGGCCGAGGGCAAAAAGCTCCCGACGCCCGAAGAGATCAAGGCCGCTCTCGACTCCCAATACGCCCAGGCCGGCGGAGAGCAGGCTTTCCTGGAAATGCTGAAGACGAACGGAATGGGAATCGAGTTCGTCAAGCAGAGCATCACCGACGATTTGAAGATCCAGAAGTACCTGGAGGGGATCATGGCCGCGGCGGGTCAGGTCACCGAGGCCGAGGTCCAGAAGGCCTACGGCGAGGACAAGACCGCCTCGGTCCGGCACATCCTTCTCCTGACCCAGGGCAAGTCCGACGCCGAGAAAGCGGAGACCCGCAAGAAGATGGAGGACATCCTGGCCCGGGCCAAGAAAGGCGAGGATTTCGCCGCGTTGACCAAGCAATATACCGAGGACCCCGGTTTCAAGGATAACGGCGGACTCTACGAGGATTTCGAGCACGGCAAGATGGTCAAGCCCTTCGAGGACGCCGCCTTCTCCGTGCCCGTCGGCCAGATCAGCGGCCTCGTCGAGACCGAGTACGGCTATCACATCCTCAAGGTCGAAGGGCGGAAGAAAGAGACCCAGCCGCTGGACCAGGTCAAAGCTCAGATCGAGACCCAGATCAAAGAGCGGAAACAAGCGACGGCCTTCGAAGCCCACATGACCAAGCTGAAGGAATCGGCCAAGTTCCAGGCCGTGGCCATCTAACCCTGAATCCCGAGGGAAGGCCGCGGGCTGTGTCGAGATCGTCCTGAAAAACGGCTTTGCGGCCTGAACGCATTCATGGCCTTGACTTCGATCCGCGGCCGGCGATATAGTCATTCCGTGATGGACGGCTTCGTTTTGGACAGCCGGGGGGAAAAGCGCGCTGCGCGAAAAAGCGGATTCTTATCCCCGCTCTAGGGAGGAACGAACATGTCGAAACAAGTCTCCGCTCTTCGTCTGCGGGGGAAGGCGCTCGAAGAGATGTTCTTTCGCACGGCGGACCATGTCCTCATCGAAAAGAAGCGTCAACTCGAAAAAACGGAGCGATCTCTCGCCACGGCGGCCAAGGTCTCGGGGATCTCCAGTGAGGCCGTGCTTCGCAAGCTCATCGAGATGAATGTCCAGCTCGACGTGCTGGCGACCCTGTCCATCATTCCGCTGATCGAAGTGGCCTGGGCGGACGGCAAGGTCGATCAGGAGGAAAGGGACGCCGTCCTCAGGGGAGCGGAGAGTTATGGAATTCTGAAAAGCCAGATCGGCTACGGCCTGCTCGAACAGTGGCTTGGCCATCGGCCGCCCGCCGGACTTCTGGAATCCTGGATCTATTACATCCGCGGCCTGTGCCCATTGCTTAGCGGAGCGGAGCGCGAAACGCTGAAGGCGGATCTGATCCAGCGGGCCAGGGCGGTCGCCGAGGCCACCGGCGGCCCCATCGGCAAGAAATCGAAAATATCGCTCCGGGAGCATGACGTTCTGGCCAAGCTCGAGAGCGCGTTCGAGGGCTGAGCCGAGCCTATCCTATTTTCCCCAGAGATCGACTTCGGCCCGGCGGGCGGTCCGAAGCAGGCTCCGGTAGCGGAAATCGACCCTCCTCACCCGCCGGGCGCCGCCGGGAAGGTCGATGATCTGGGTGTCCCGGTTGGCCAGGAAACGCCCGCGGAACTTCGCGTCGAACACATCCCCGCTCTCGAAGGTGACCTTGATGTCGTAAAGCTCCAGATCGTTCATCCGGACGACGATCAGGAGCCGGCTGAGCGTCCTGGCCCCCGGAGGGATGGGGATCGTGTCATGGTCGACGGTCAAGTTCACCTGACGTTTTCCGAGGAAGTCCCAACCGGCGGGGACGATATTCGGCAGGCACGATAGGAACGACAGAAGGATGACGCTAAAAGCGATCGCTTTGAAGCTTTTCATGAGACCTCCTCATGGTCGTGGTGTGAAATGAAGAATATTCCGGCCCGTTTTTTTTGTCAAGTCGAATACGTCCTCGGTCGAAGGAGGCCGATTCGGCCGAAAAGGCTGCCTGGTTTTTGGAGTTGTGGATTATTTGCCCGGTTTTTAATATAATCGCCCCATTACCGATGAGGGACGGCGCACAGGAAGATTTTCCCCGGCGGAAACGCCAAAATGGTGACGTCATGATTTTTCCGATGCCCTGTCTCGCGTTCCCCCCGCCGGAAACGGCGGAGGAACGACACCCTTATCCCAAAATCCACAAGGAGGCTTGGAGTGCGTAAATTTCTTCGCTTTTCTCTGCTGGCCGCGTTCGCCCTCTTCCTCGCGGGCCCCTTCTTTTCGCAGGCCCCGAGCCCGGAGGCGAACCTGGTCAAGGACCTGAAATGGCGCAACGTCGGCCCGGCCAACATGACCGGCCGAATCTCGGCGTTCGACGCCCTGGACAAGGATTTCACCCAGGTGCTGGTCGGCGGCGCGTCCGGCGGAGTCTGGAAATCGGTGAACGCCGGCACGACCTGGGAGCCGATCTTCGAGAAGTACGGGACCTCGTCCATCGGCGACGTGGCCTTTTTCCAGAAGAACCCGAACATCATCTGGGTCGGGACAGGCGAGGAATGCGTCCGCAACAGCGTCGAATGGGGCGACGGCGTCTACAAGTCCATCGACGGCGGCAAGACGTTCAAGCGCATGGGGCTCGAGACGACGCAGACGATCGGCAAAGTCCTGCCCCACCCGGCCGATCCCAACGTCTGCTTCGTTGCCGCGGCCGGACATCCCTGGGGCCTCACCGGCGACCGCGGCCTGTTCAAGACGACCGACGGTGGGAAGACCTGGCAGAAGCTTACCGGCGGCCTTCCGAACGACGGCAAAACGGGGGCCATGGACCTGGTCATGGATCCCAGGAATGCCAATGTCCTCTACGTGACGTTCTGGCAGCGGCTTCGCCAGCCCTGGCGGTTCGATTCCGGCGGACCGAACGGCGGTATCTATAAAACGACCGACGGCGGCCGGTCCTGGACGAAGCTGGCCAAGGGCCTCCCGGCGGGGGACCTCGGCCGCGTCGGGATCGCCATCTCGCGCAGCAACCCCCGGGTCCTCGCCGCCTGCGTCGAGCACAGCTTCCAGCCGCGGGCGACGATCGTCGAGGGCGGCGTCTCCAAGGACAATCCCGACTATAAGGATATGACCAAGCTCGGCACCGGCATCTACCGGTCCGAGGACGGCGGCGCGTCGTGGAAGTTCATGAACCGGACGAACAGCCGTCCTTTTTATTACAGCCATGTCTATATCAATCCGTTCGACGACAAGATGGTTTATCACCTCACGGAGAGCCTCTCCTGTTCCGAGGACGGCGGCAGGACGTTCAAACAGATCGGCGGACTGCATCCCGACTTCCACGCGATGTGGCTCGACCCGACAAACAGGAACCGGTTCTACGTCGGGCAGGACGGCGGCGCGTCCCTGACCCACGACCACGGCAAGAGCTGGATCTTCTTCGACAACCTCTGCTTCTCCCAGTTCTATGCCGTCAGCGCCGACATGCGCGACCCCTATTACGTCTACGGCGGCCTCCAGGACAACGGCACGTGGGGCGGCCCGTCGATGAGCCGCGAGGGCGCGATCCTGACCGATTTCTGGTATAACGTCGGCGGCGGCGACGGGTTCCATACCCAGAACGACCCCAGCGACTGGCGGACGCTCTACGGCGAAAGCCAGGGCGGGTCGATCCAGAGGACGAACGTCGAGACGCGGGAGGGCCGGTCCATTCGGCCCAACCAGAACAACATCGTCAACTACAAGGAATTCTTCCCGACGGCGCCCGCCCCGGCCGAACAGGCCGCCGGACAACCCCCGGCCCAAGGCGCCCAGCCGCCGGCCCAACAAGGTCAGCGAGGCCAGGGAGGCGGACAGGCGCAGGCCGGCCAGGCCGCGTCCCCGTTCCGCTTCAACTGGAGCTCGCCGATCCTCATCTCCCCGCACAACCCGCGGACGCTCTATTTCGGCGGCAACCGCGTTTTCAAGTCCATCGACCGCGGCGACCATTGGATGATCATCAGCCCCGACCTGACGACCAACGACGCGAACAAGAACAAGCCGAGCGGCGGCATCACCAGCGAGAACACCGGCGCCGAGAGGCACTGCACGATCATCACCATCGCCGAATCGCCGCTGACCCCGGGCCTCGTCTGGGTCGGCACGGACGACGGCAACGTCCAGATTACCCGCAACGGCGGCGTCGCCTGGACGAACGTTCGGCCCAACGTCCCCGGCGTGCCTCCCAACACCTGGGTCAGCCGGGTCGAAGCCTCGCACTTCGACGAGGGCACGGCCTATCTCACCTTCGACGGCCACCGCAGCGACGATTTCAAGCCTTACGTCTTCAAGACCACGGACTACGGCGCGACCTGGACGAACATCGCCAACAACCTGCCCGACGGCGGCCCGGTCTACGTCATCCGCGAGGACCTGAAAAACAAGAATCTCCTATTCGTCGGGACGCAGTTCGCCGTGTTCTTCTCCGCGAACGGCGGCAAGAGCTGGACGAACCTTCTTCTCAACGCTCCGACCATGGCCTTCCACGACCTGCTCATCCATCCCCGCGATAACGACCTGATCGCGGCGACGCACAGCCGAGGCATCTGGATCCTCGACGACATCTCCGCTCTCCAGCAGGCTTCGGAAACCGTCTTGAACGGTGACGCGACGCTCTTCGAGGCCAACCGTCCGGCGACGCGCTGGCTGCGCATCGCGCGCGGCGGATACGGCCGGGGCAGCCTTTTCTTCCGGGGCGAGAATCCGCCGACAGGCGCGCTCATCCATTACTTCCTCAAGAGCAAACCGGCCGGCCCGGCGACGATCGAGATCTCGGATATCACCGGAGTCAACAAGACGGTCTTTTCGATCGAGAACGATGAGTCCGGCATTCACCGGCTGGTCTGGGACCTTCGCTGGGATCCTCCGGCGGCGACCGTCCAGAACTCCATCACCAACGCCAAGCGTCAGCTCGAGACGGCCGGCCAGCGGGCCGAGCTGACGGCCGAGCAGAAAGCCATCCTTCAGAACGCCGTCAAGCAGATGGACGCGGCCGGCACGAATTACCGCAAGGTCACGGAGATCCAGCGGAGCGCCATGGAGGCACTAGGCCTGGGCGGCGGCATGGGGTTCGGCGGAGGCGGCGGATTCGGCGGCCGCGGCGGCATGGGCGGCGCGACAGCGGAGCCGGGCGTGTATCTCGTGAAGATGACGGTCGGCGGCAAGACGTTGACCGGAAAGATCACGGTCCGCCAGGACCCGATGCTGGAGGCCAATTAGGATTTCTGTAATCCCCTCTCCCTCCTCTTTCTAGAGAGGGGGAGAGGGGATTTATTTTATACGGGCCCGAACTTCATCCGCTTCTTTCCTTGAAGAGCCCGTTTTGGGTTTAGGCGTGCCGAATCTTGACGTAGATATAACAACCGATGCCGATCAGGATTCTGGATATATAACAGATAAGGCCGATCGTTGAGGTTGAAAATAATTCCGGTATGATAAAAGTCGCTGAGGCGAGAACGAGGATGACCAGACGGCCTCTGTTCTCGGCTTCGTAAAACGCGTAGGCCATCATCCCCAGGGCGATGATCGTGCCTATGGCCGCGTAGGGCATTGTCCGATACGATTATTTTTTCAGGATACCATTGGCCTGATAGTCCTTGAAAAGCCGGCCCCACTCGGATTCCACCAGCCATTTCTTGGTGAGCTTGCTTTCCTTGAGCGGCCAGTGGATGACGTCGTGGTAGAGGAAGGAATAGAAGTTCCCCAGGTAGAGGATCGGAGGGCGGGTGAGGAGCTTCTGCAGGATACGGGTCGGACCGAACCAGGTGACCCAGCCGGCGAACTTGTGAAAAGATACGCCGACCTCGAAGCCCCAATTTTCTGCGGCGGCGTCAAGGTCGCCGACGATCTCGATCTCCTCAGGGCGGCCGATGCCCAGCCCCGCCTCGTGAGCCAAGCGGATGTACTTGATCGACATGGGATCGAAACCCATCATCTTCGAGGCGACGGCGTCGATGGCCACCTGGTCGGCCCCCGCCAGCAGGACGTCTTTCTTCACGGGCACCATGATGCGCGGCCCGGGGCCATTTCCGGCGGTCGTTCCGTCCATGATGCAGAACAGGCCGGGATGGATCTCCTTCTGGATGGCCAGCAGATCGACCAGCGTTTCATGGATGTAGGTGTGAGTCTGGTGGCGCTTGTGGCTCAGCAGGCCGCCGAAGGCGTTCTTCATGGCTCCCGTCGTGGTCGTGTAAATATGGCACTTGGTCGTCGGCAGGTGGAGGATGTTCTTGCCCGCGAAGTAGTCGGGGATGGGCACGCACTCGCCGTAGATCTTGTCGAGAACAAGCATCTTGGCCTTCGGCTTGTAATCGATCCATTTCATGTCCTCGTCGCGGAAATTAAAGAGGACCTCGAGGTCATAGGCCTTAAAGATGGGCCGGTACAGGTTCAGGTCCTCGCCTTTCAAGGCGTTCGTGACCTCGGTCTTGTTCTGGACGCAGGAGATCTTGTCATACCCGAATTTCTTCAGGGCCAGGATCGTCCCTTCCAGCTGCCAAGGGGTCGTGTTGGCGGAAGGGAACGGATAATGCCAGCTGATGTTGTCCTTGATGATGGTGGTCAGTTTTTTGTCCAGGGCAGCCGGTCCGCCGGCCAACTCGAAGAGCCGGACGACGTCGTCGAGAACCGTGGAGGGTTTCGTTCGGATGACCGCGACCTTGGCTTTGCTCATTGCCTTGTTCCTCCCTCGAGAACGGCCGTCGCTACTTCGCGCTCGTCTCCGCCTTTTCGCCCAACAGCGTCTTTTGCGAGACCGGCCGCTTGCTCTTCCGGATGGCCCAACCCACGCAGACGAGGAGGGCCACGACCAGGATGACGATGCCGATGCTCATCTTGCTGTATTTGACGAGGATCGGCGCGCCGATCAGGCTGACCAGATTGGCCACCTTGATCATCGGATTGAGGGCCGGCCCGGCCGTGTCCTTGAGCGGATCGCCGACGGTGTCGCCGACGACGCTGGCCTTGTGGCGCTCCGAGCCCTTGCCCGTGTTGGCGGCGACGTCGCGGGGCTCGTCCTCGATGGATTTCTTGGCGTTGTCCCAGGCCCCGCCGGCGTTGGCCATGTAAACGGCCAGGAGCTGGCCGCTGAGGATGATTCCGGCCAGGAAGCCGCCCAGGGCTTCGACCTGCAGGATCAGGCCGACGGCGATCGGCATCAGGACGCAGATGACGGCCAGGGGGATGAGCTCCTTTTGGGCGGCCGCGGTCGAGATCCCGACGGCGCGGGCGTAGTCGGGCTTGACCGTCCCCTCCATCATCCCGGGGATGCGGAACTGGCGGCGGACCTCCTCGACGATGAGGCCGGCCGCGCGGCTGACGGCCTTGATCGAGAGGGAGCTGAACAGCCAAGGCAGAGCCCCGCCCAGCAGAAAGCCGATGAAGACCTTCGTATCGGAGATGCGGATCGCCCCGAGCTTGGCCATGCCCAGCTGTTCCTGGACGCGGCCGACGTCGGTGATGAACGTGGCGAACAGGCTGACGGCGGCGATGACCGCCGAGGCGATGGCCACCCCCTTGGTGATCGCCTTGGTCGTGTTCCCGACGGCGTCCAGGTCGGCCATGATCTGGCGGGCCTTTTTGGTCTCCTCGTCGTGGAGATCATGCCAGGCCATCTCCCCGATCCCGTTGGCGTTGTCCGAGATGGGGCCGTAAGAATCCATGGCCACATTATTGCCGGTGTGGCTGAGCATGCCGATGCCGATCATGGCCACGGCGTACAGGACATATGTGGCGTTGGCCTCTCCGCCGTAGAGGGCGAGGGCGCCGATGAAGCTGATGACGACGGCCACCAGGGCCCAGACGCTCGATTCCATCCCGACCGACATACCGGAGAGGATGGTCGTCGCCGGTCCGGTCCGGGTCGAATCGACGATCTCTTTGACCGGCGTTTTTTTGGTCGAGGTGAAATACGAGGTCAGCGGGTTGAAAGCGACCGCCAGGCCCACGCCGATGGAGGTCAGCATGGCCATGCGCCAGTCGTGGGCGTAGAGGATGGCCACTAAGAACGAGAACGCGATCGTGTTGACGCTGGAAACTTCGTACGACCGGAACATGGCCTCCTCGGCGTCGTGGGCCCGGAGGAACTTGATCGGGAACTTCACCCAGATGGGGACGGTGAACGTCCCCAGGATCGAGCTGATGACGCCGATAGCCCGGATGATCAAGGGGTAGACGATCCATTTGAGGCTGTGCGACGGGTCAATGGCCATGAGGGCCAACCCCAGCATCAGCCCCGAGACGATGGTCACTTCGTAGCTCTCGAAGATGTCGGCGGCCATGCCGGCGCAATCGCCGACGTTGTCCCCGACGAGGTCGGCGATGACGGCCGCGTTCCGCGGATCGTCCTCGGGAATGTCCTTCTCGACCTTCCCGACCAGGTCCGCCCCGACGTCGGCCGCTTTGGTGTAAATGCCGCCGCCGACCCGCATGAAGAGGGCCAGGAGCGTGCCGCCGAAGCCGAAGCCGAGCAGGGCGTCGGGGGCGGCCTTGCCGAAGATGATGAAGATGATGGTGCCGCCGAAGAGACCCAATCCGTCCGTCAGCATGCCGGTGACCGTGCCGGCGTAGTAGGCGATGGACAGGGCCTCGTTGAAGCTCCGGCGGGCCGCGGACGCCGAGCGGACGTTGGCCTGGATGGCCATGCGCATCCCGAGCTGGCCGACGAGGAGGGAGAAGGAGGCGCCCATGATGAAGGCGATGGTCCGGCCGATGGCGATGACGATCGGAGCGTTGGCCCCGAACTCGTTGACGGCCTCCCGGCTGGCGGGGACGATGTAAACACTCAGGAAGAGCACGACGGTCAGAGCGCCGATCACGGGGAGAATGGTCTTGAGCTGGCGGTTCAGGTAGCTGTCGGCGCCGATGCGGATGGCGTTCCAGACCTCCTGCATTTTGGCCGTGCCCTTGTCTTTTTTGAGGACGGTCTTGCGCAACAGCCAGGCGTACAAAAGGCTGATGAAGGCGGTCAGAAGGACGCCGAGGATGGCGACCTGCTCGAAACCGCTGAGGCCGTGACGGCTGGCGAGTCCGAAGATGTTCATGGGACCTCCGTGAAGAGTTGGTGGGGATGGTATAAAGACGTCTGCCTCATGGGGCCGATTCGCCGACAACTCGCACTATCATTGAAATCAATCTTTTATATAGAAAATTCCGCGGACAGTCAAGAAAAATGATGGATTCGAAATCGCCGATAGAGCCTGTCATCGCGAGGAGCGAAGCGACGTGGCGATCTCCAAAAATGTCATCCTGAGCGAAGCGAAGGATCTCCTCCGACCGCGCTATGTCTTCTTCACGAATCGGGTTCGAATATACTCTCGGGCGCTTTCAGCGGATAGCCGAATGCTTCCCGGGCCGCTTCGAACATAGAAATCGCCGTCCGGGCTCTCCTCGGTTTCTTTCCATTTTAGGAATACGGGTTCGGGGCTGCGCTGGCAACTCACCAGGCAGACGGTTTTTCCCTGGACGATCTGAGTTTTCGGATCGACGCAGGTGCTCGCCCGATCTCCCAAGCTGTTCCGGACGACTTGCGCTAGGTGCCGCATGAACTCGTCGTCATTCTCGAATTGATCGCGCTCGATTCCCGTCACCGCGCCGTCGTCGGCAACGCCGATCAGGAGATCCCCGCCGGCCGTATTGAGGAACGCGGCGATGGTCTTGAGCGCGGCCAGCGTGATCGCCTTGTCGTCTTTCCGATTCTCCCGGAGATTCCAGCGTAAGGTCGCTTTGAACTCCAAAGTCTTCGATTCGCCGCGTTTGATCAATTCTTCGGCCTGGCGGTGAGCCCGCAAGTAATGGTCGAATAGAAAGTCCCTGAGCGCGTCGCCGAACGTCCGGTCGTCAGTGATCCGTTTGTAGAGCTCGAAATTCGAATCCACGATCTCCTGGATGACGTCCTCGACCTTATGATCGAACGTCAAGCGGACATTCTCGCGCGTATTGACCCGGGCGCTGGCGTCGAGGGCTGCGTCGTCGTTCAGTTTTTCCAGGATCTGGCCGAGCGTCACCCGGTGCTCCGGCCCGAGATTCAGCCCAAAGCGCTCGTTCAGTTCGGCGATGATCCAGGAGAGCGGCTCGAGCTGCTCCGGATCCTCTCCATAATGGTCCTTCGTCGTGATCGGCTCGAGCTGTCCGCCCTTTCTCACAAGCGGGATCCTGCCGCTTCCGGTCTGCTGGATGCGGTAAGACTCCATGTCGATATTCTGTTGAACTTCTCGGGGCAGTTCGTCCGGGTCGGCGGGAATCAACCGCTTCAAGTGGCGGGCGAAGACATACAGTTTTTCCAGGTCCGCATCGGTAAAAGTCAGCACCTGGGCGAGAAAGGCATAGAGTCGAACATAATCGGTGATCTGGCCGCGAAAATCGTGCTGTTCGTCGGCCGAGATCTCGGCGAATCTTGTCTTGACCGGATCGAGAACCGCGTAAAGTTGGTCCTGCGTGGCCCTTTTGTCGAAATAGACTTTGGCGAATCGCTCAACGTCCGCCGCCGTGAAGACCGGGAAATCGAAGAGCCTGCCTTGAATCTCATAAAGCAAGTTCGGATCAGTCGCTTCCGAGAGGAGGGTAGTCTCGTAATAGGGCTCGAAAGCCGCCTGGATTTCGTCAGCTTCGTTGGCGAAATCGAGGACCAAAGTCCCGTTCTTCTCCGGATGAATGCGGTTCAGCCGGGATAGAGTCTGAACGGCATTCACTCCGCCGAGTTTCTTGTCCACGTACATGGTATGTAGAAGAGGCTGGTCGAATCCGGTCTGGAATTTGTTGGCGCAGATGAGAAAACGATACTCCGGCCGATCGAAGACCTTGGCCGTCTGTTTCTCCGAGAAACTGTTCATGCCGGCTTCGGTGCAGGACCGGCCGCCATCCGGCACCGTCCCCGAGAAAGCGACCAGAGCCTTGAACGGCCACTTCTTTTCTTCGAGATAACGGTCCAGGGCCAGCTTATAGCGCACGGCATGCAGCCGCGACCGGGTCACGATCATCGCCTTGGCCTTTCCGCCGATCTCGTTCTTGACCTGGACGGCGAAGTGCTCAGCTATGATCCGCACCTTCTCGCCGATGGCGTGAGGATGAAGCTCCACGAACGACTTGAGGAGGTATTCCGCCTTGGCCTTGTCGTAGCGGGGATCGTTCTCGATCTTCTTGAGGAGCCGCCAATAGGCTTTATAGGTCGTGTAGTTTCTGAGGACGTCGAGGATGAATCCCTCCTCGATCGCCTGGCGCATGGTGTAAAGATGGAACGGCTCGAACTTCCCATCCGCGCGCTTCGTTCCGAAAAGCTCCAATGTCTTGGCCTTGGGCGTCGCCGTGAAGGCGAACATCGAAAGGTTCGGGAGCCGGCCGCGCTTTTCCATTTCGGCCAGGATCGTGTTTTCGAGCTCCTCCTCCGGTGTCGCCGCCTCTGCCTCTTCCCGCTCCGCCTCTTCGAGGCTTCCGGCGGACAGAGCCGATTTGAGGCTCTTCGAGCTCTCGCCCGACTGCGATGAATGCGCTTCGTCCACGATGACGGCGAAGCGATGCCCGGGCAGCTCGCCGATGTCCTTCACGATCACGGGGAATTTCTGCAGGGTGGTGACGATGATCGTCTTTCCCGACTCGAGCGCCGTTTTGAGCTGGCGGGAGGTCGTGTCGATATTCTCGACGACGCCCAGCGTCTGCTCGAACTGGCGCATAGTCGTCTGGAGCTGGCGGTCGAGGATGCGCCGATCGGTGACGACGACGATCGAGTCGAAGACCTTTTTATCGACGTCGTCGTGAAGCGTCGCCAGCCGGTGGGCGAGCCAGGCGATGGTAAAGCTCTTGCCGCTGCCCGCCGAATGCTGGATGAGATAGCGCTGCCCCGCGCCGTGCTGCCGGGCGTGGGCGACGAGGCGCCGGACGGCGTCGAGCTGCTGATAGCGCGGGAAAACGAGGGTCCGCTTTCCGGTCTTCCGACCTTTCTCATCCTCTTCCTCGACCTCATGGATGAACCGGCGGATGAGGTCGAGGACGCTGTCGCGGACCCAGATCTTCTCCCAGAGGTAGGCCGTGGCGTAGCCTTTTTGAGTCGGAGGGACAGGCGGATTTCCGGCACCGCCGAACTTTCCCTGGTTGAAGGGCAGAAATCGGGTCTTCGGCCCGGCGAGTTGCGTTGTCACATAGACGAGATCCGGGTCCACGGCGAAATGGGCGAGACAACGGCCATGAACGAAGAGCGGCTCGCGCGGATCGCGGGCCGTCTTGTATTGCCGGATGGCATCCTCGACCGTCTGCGCCGTGAGCGGGTTCTTGAGCTCGGCGGTGAAAATCGGAATGCCGTTCAGGAAGAGAACCAAGTCGAGACTTTGAGCGCTTTTCTCGCTGTAACGAAGCTGGCGGACGACAGAAAAGAGATTCGCCGCGTGCAACCGCCGGAGCCCTTCGTTAAGCCCGCTCGATGGCCGAAAGTAAGCCAAATGGAATTTGCATCCCGAGTCTTTGAGGCCGTTGCGAAGGACGTCGAGCGTCCCGCGCCGCTCGATCTCCCGGGGAAGGCGCTTGAGGAATTGCTCCTTCACGGCGGCGCCGTAGTGCTGCTTGAGCCTTTCCCATTCCTTGGGCTGTGTCGCGAGAATGAAGTCGATGACGTCGCGCGGAAGGAGGCAGAGCGCCGCGTCAAATTCTTCGGGTGGCCGCTTGCGGTAGCCTCCCGGCGCGGACTCGCCGTAAGACGCCGCCTCTTCGCGGATGCGGCTCATCTCCCCGGCGCAGGCGTCCGGACCATACCTGAGCAGCCCGCACTCGATCGTCTTTTCGAAACTACGCTCGGATACTTCCATCGATTTGCCCCTTTTTACATCATCCGATTTCTCGGAATGACAGAGCTTCTAAATAGGGTAGCATGATCTTCTGAACCCGGCAGATTTGTGCGTAATGCCACAGCTCGTCGCGGGCCGCTTTTCCCGACCGGAGGCAATCTTTGAGCGCTTCTATGGCGACGTCGAGCCCGATTTTATTGCGGAATTTGAACGAATCGGCAACCGTTTTGGCCGGGCTGTAAATACGAATGCAGCCGCCCGGCAGATCGCGAGTTTCAATTCCTTCGCTGAACGCTTTCCCTGACAGATAAACGAATTGCATGCTTATCGTCTTGATTCTCGGCCGCCAGGCGCTATTGGGGAGGGCCAGCCAGACATCGAAGGGCTCTTGCGTGCCGATCTCATGAAAACGGAGAGCAGAGAGGAGGCAGATCACCCCCTTGGGCGCGAGCTTTGAGGCTTCAATAATGGTCCGATGCTCCTCCATTTGGCCGCTAATTCTATAAAGCCCCCGGCCCGCCTTTTCGGCAACCCCTTTTTTATGAAGATAGTTCAGCATTTCTCGGGAAATTCCCATTTCGGCAAGGTCCCGGGAGCGGAGGATTCCACGTTCTTTGAGAAGATCGAAAACCTTCCGGGTGACTTCCCCTGAAAAATCGTTTTTTTTCATATTTGACATTTCCTAGGTAATTATAAACATTTACATAGGAAATGCAAGTATCTTTCCGTAAGAAGGCCCGATGCTAAGTAGCCGGGGCTGACCGACATCAACAATTATTTCTCCTTTGTCGCTGATCGTCGTTTGCGATGAAGGCAGAAGGATCTTCCAGGAAACTTTGTAGCCATTTTTCTTCATTTTCGGTTCTTGACTTCGATCCGCAGCCGCAATATAGTCATTATTAGGATGGTGGTTTCAATTGCGAACTTAAAGGAGGGAGGACTGCGCTGAAGGGTTGGGCAGAGCCTTATCAAGAGGTGTGAATAATGAACTTTATACCCGAATATGTTCAGCGAAATATTTCTCCCGATGCGCTGGAAAAAGAATTATTAAGTCTCATAAAAAAATATAATGCAATTAGAAATACATATTTAATTGTATACACCTCTTCCACTGGCAAACAAATCCCAGATAATGTCATTAATCAAGAGGACTATTACTTACTCCATGATTTACTTAGAGATGTCCCCCATAAAAAAGTTGACATGTACATCGAAACGAGAGGCGGTAGCGGCGAATCGGCAGAAGAAATAGTAAAGCTTCTTCACGACCGATTTGAAAAAGTGTCATTTGTAGTTTCGGGCGAAGCTAAAAGCGCCGGAACTATCATTGTATTGTCTGGGCATGAGATATTTATGACTGAAACAGGAAGCCTTGGCCCCATAGACGCTCAGATGCGAATCGGTCGTTCGGTAAGTTCAGCATATGACTATATGGAATGGGTAAATAAGAAAAGGGAGGAAGCAGAAAAACAGGATTCCCTTAATCCGTTTGATTCCGTCATGATTGCACAAATAACGCCAGGAGAATTAGAGGGGGTATTCAACGCGTTAGAATTTGCCAAAGAGCTTGTGATAGATTGGCTTGTAAAATATAAGTTCAAGAATTGGCATGAGACTAAAACGAGAAAAATCGCTGTTAATGACGAAATGAAAAAAGGCCGTGCAAGGGAAATAGCCACTGTTTTATCCAACCATAGTAAATGGCGGTCTCATGGCAGATCAATTAAGCTTCATGATCTAGTAAATGATATTGGGCTAATAATTAATAGAATTGAAGACGATAAGAGTCTCGCGGAAATCGTATATCGAATCCAAAATGTATGTAGATTCATTTTCGATACGACCGCAACTTACAAAATATTTGCTACTGAAGAAAATAAAATCTTCCGCACGGCCGCAAAATCAAAGGCAGAACCGCCACAAGTAGTGGAAATAAAACATAAATGTACAAAATGCGGGAAAATAATTAGCATATATGCAAAACTTGCGCCCAACCCTCAGATTGATGTAGAATTTAAAAAGAAAGGTTGTATGCCATTTCCAAAGAACGCGAAGGTTAGGTGTGCATGTGGCATGGATGCGGACTTATCTGACATAAAAAAACAAATTGAATCGGAAACAAATAGTAAGATAATATTTGAAGGTGAAGCATGAAAAAACAAATAAAACAAAGCAAAGTTGAAGAAAGGAATAAACTAGTTGAATTTGTAGAAAAGACAAAAAAGAAATATTCGACTGAAAAACCCTCCCAAGCTGGATACTGTAGGATTATTTACTTTAGACAAGTGAATTATGACGAAGAGGATTATACCTACGGGTTTAAATAAAGTCCTTTTCATCGAAGAACCTTTCCCTCTATAAAAAGAAGCAACCCTATTAGCTTTCCTTTGATCTTCGAACCCATGTCAAGGTCAAAGGAAGCGAAAGCTATTGGTTAGCAACGATGACGATTATTTTTGATCTTACGGATTCTTAATACCCTAGAATTAAGCTAGTTCCCAGACGTCGATTTTGCCGGTGACCGCGGCGGATATGAAGGCGGTGCGGTATTCTTTAAGGCGGTCGATGGCTTCTTGGATTTTCGTCACGAGCGCATCGATTTTTGTCATCTCGCGGTCGAGGAAGGCGACGATATCTCGTTGCTCCTCAGAAAGCGGCGTCGATATGGCCAAGGAACCCAGGATAGCACCATTCAGGTTTCCAAGGCCGGTCGTTGTCGATGATCGAAATATGAGCTGTTCGCGACCCACCGGACAGTTCATGTAGGCGGCGATCAAAAGGGGGCCAAAA
>Ga0315284_10001618_pt1 | contig 32187 bp, 30 predicted proteins | sample YL17G09_16_MG_FD_203696 | JGI IMG/M metagenome (GOLD analysis project Ga0315284, IMG submission 203696) | Sediment microbial communities from Yellowstone Lake, YNP, Wyoming, USA - YL17G09_16 | ecosystem: Environmental > Aquatic > Freshwater > Lake > Sediment | place: USA: Wyoming | collected... | reverse complement strand
GTCCTCGCCCGGCTCCGCGTCGAGCTCACCCAGGGCTACCTGCTCGCCCATCCGGCCCCGCTCGAGGAGCTCATCGAGGACGAGCGCGCCGCCTGACGCGGGCCCCGTCGAATCCGCACGTCTCCAACCCGCGACGGGCCGCGAGGTCCATCGTGGGGGGCCGTCGACCCCCGCCGCGCCGGGCCGCGGGCGCGGTCGTATCCTTCCCGCGTGATCCCCCGAGCCCCCGACGACCCGTCTGCCCTTGCCCAGGCCGCGCCGCCGCTCGTCGTCGCCGACCTCGAGGGGACCTGCACCAGCGGGGAGACGTGGCGGGGGATCGGCCGCTGGCTGGTGGAGCACGGGCGACGCGGCCGCTACCGCCGCTTCCTGGCTCCCCGTCTGGCGGCCCTCCCCCTCGTGCGCCTCGGGGTGATCTCGCGCCAGGGGTTCCGCGACCGATGGATCGGGGACCTGGCGCGCCTGCTCGACGGGCTGACCGCCGGGGAGCTCGAAGACGTCGCGACCCAGGTGGTGGAGGACGAGCTCTGGCCGAAGCGCCGCGTTGCGGTCGTCGACGCGCTGGAGGCGGCGGCCGCGGGCGGGTCCCGCGTGGTGATCGCGTCGGGCACGTACCAACCCATCCTGGCCGCGTTCGTCGCCCGGCTCGCCCCCGGCCCAGCCGGCCCGGTGCGCGGCCTCGGGACGCCCCTCGAGATGAACGATGGCCGCACGACCGGCCGTCTCGCCGGGCGGGTCGGCACCGGATCGTTCAAGGCGGACCGGGTGGTGGCGCTGGCCGCCGGCGCCCCGGTCCGGGCGGCGTACGGCGACTCCCTCGCGGACGTCCCGCTGCTCGACCTCGCCGCCGAGGCGGTCGCCGTGGCTCCCGATCGCGACCTCCGGCCCGTGGCGATCGGGCGCGGCTGGCGGATCCTCGACGACCCGCCCGGGTCGGCCCGGTGATCGCACGCCCGTCCCTGCGGCGCGTGGTCCTGGCGGCCGCGTTGGCGGCGGTCGTGGTGCCCGCGGCGGCATCGCTCGCGGCGACGGCGGGCTGGACGGCCCCCGCGCGGGCTGCCGACCCGGCCGCGCTCGACGCGCCGGGCGCGACACCGGCGTTGCCGGCCGCGCCGACCGTGATCTGGCATGGGCCGCGCACGGACCGCGTCGTTGCCCTGACGTTCGACGACGGCTGGAACCCCTCTACTCTGCGGCAGATCTACCGGATCCTCGTCCGGGAGCGGGTCCCGGCGACGTTCTTCGTGACCGGCATCTACGTCCAGCGAGCGCCGGCACTCTGGCGCCAGATCGCGGCCGCCGGCTTCCCGCTGGCCAACCACTCGTACCTCCACCGCGACACCCGGGACCTCGTACCGCGCGCCGTGACGAAGGACCTCGGGCTGACCCGCGAGGCCGTGGAGAAGGCGACCGGACAGGCGATGCTCCCGTACTACCGGCCCCCGTACGGCGCCAGGGACGCGCAGACGGACCGGCTGGCGGCCGCCGCCGGCTTCGCATACATCGTCATGTGGGACACGACGGCGGCCGACACCGTGGGCCGCCCCACGGTCCGGGGCGTCGTGGAGACCGCGTCCGCGGGCCGGCCCGGCTCCATCGTCCTGCTCCACGCGGGCCCGCGCGTGACCGCCCGGGCGCTGCCCGCGATCATCGCCCGCTACCGGGCTCGCGGGTTCCGCTTCGTCGCGCTGCCGGACCTGCTCGGGGTGCCGCGGGCGGCGTCGCCCGCAGCCGGCGTCGCCCTGCCGTCCGCCCCGGCACCGACGCCGAGGCGGGCGCTCAACGGGTCGGGGGACGACGACAAGCCGGTGCCGGCAGGGTCGCCCCGGCCGGCGCCGGCGGCCGCGAGCGGCGGACACGCCGTGGTGCCTCCCGAGGCGACCGATCCGCAAGCGCCCGCCCTGCCCGCGCCGACGGAGGGCCCGCCGCCGGCGCGGGATGCCGCGTGGGCTCGCCGCGATGGCACGCCGGCGTCGGTCGCCGTGTTCACCGCCGCCGTCCTCCTCGTGGTCCTCGTGGGCGCGGCGGTCGCCGGGCACGCCTGGCGACCAGAGGACGACGGGCTCGTCTGACGCCAGCCGACACCGCGCGAGGGGCCGTCCGGCACTGGCGACGGGACGGCGCGGATTTGCCACGCTCCGTCGCGGAACGCTCCGTGACCGAGGACGTCCCCTTCGGACCCTTGGAGGCGATCGAGGATGTCCGCTTCGATGATCGGCGGCCCGGGCGCGCCCGGGACGAAGGTCCACCCGCGGTTCCAGACGCCGACGAACGCCACGATCTGGATGGGCATCCTGTCGGTCGCCTTCTACTACGGGCTGACGACCTGCTACGCCTGCGCGATCTACTACCGGCACTGGCTGACGCGGAGCGCGCGCAACCTCCTCTTCATGGGGATCCTGCCGGTCGCCGGCGGGGTGGTGCTCACGTGGGCCTTCGTCCAGTCGGTGGTCGACCTCTCCAATCCGGAGAACTCGTACTCGGGCGTCTCCTGGTTCGGGATTAGCGTCCCGCTCGCGATCACGATCGCATCCCTGGTCCTGGGACTGGTGCTGATGGTGCTCTGGTGGATGCGCAGCCCCGCGTTCTTCCGGACGCGGCCCGAGGCTTCCAGCGGGGAGGCGGCAGGTCTGCCGGCCTGATCAGATCCGGCCGCAGCGGGTCGGGGAGCCGGCTGCGCCTTCGGCCACGGCGACGTCCAGTCGCGCCGCACGGCGACGCGGGCCCGTCTCAGATGCGGTCGAGGATCTCGCGACGCTTGGCGGCGTACTCGCCATCCGACACGAAACCCGCCGCGCGCAGCTCCTCGAGCAGCCGCATCGCGTCCGCCAAAGATGAGGGGCTTGCGGCGGGCGCCCCCGTGACCGGGGCCGGCCAGCCGCCGGGCGGCGCGGCCGCGAGCCCCAGCTCGTATGCATGGCGACGCGGCCCCACCGCCGTCCACCGGCGCTCCGCCGCCGCCGCGGCCGCGATCCCGATCCAGCGGGCCAGGATCGCGTAGTGGTCCGGCCGCGCCCGCGCCGCGAGCAGTCCCGAGGGGTTGGCCAGCGCGATCCGCCCGAGCCCGGCGGGAGTCGCGTGGGCAACGAGGAGGTCGCCGTCGAGCGGGGGCGTCGAGGTCCGCTCGAGCCGGTCCTCGAAGGCGAGGCCCGACCACGCGTCGGCCCGCCGGCCCCGGACCGCCGGGCTCACCGCCAGGACGGCGTGCAGCGGGACGCGGACCCGCTCGCGGGCAGGGTTCCGCTCCCTGACGATGAGGTCCGTCTCCCCGACCTCCAGGTGGCCGCGATCGGAGCCCGCCCCGGGGTCTCCGGCGACGCCGACGCGGTACGCGAGCGCGTCGGCCACGGTGTCGAGCCCCGCGCGCAGGCCCGCGGCTCCGGACGAGCCGATGACCTTGAGGGAGTAGCGCAGGACGACCTCGGCGACCTCTCGCCCGACGCGCGGGTCGGACTCCAGGGCGGCGAACCCCTGGTCGGGCGCCGCCGTCGCGGCCCCGTAGCGGGAGTCACGCTCCGCGCCGCAGACGGGGCAGGCCCCGAGGAACGGGTGGGCATAGCTCGCGCAGGACCGGCAAAGGATCTCGCCCAGGTCGTCGTGCATGGCGAGAGCGTACGCGACGAGGGGCTGCGACGAACGGCGAGCGGCGCGAGGTCAGCGACGCGGGTTCAGCGACGGGGGATCATGACGGCGGCAAAGACGCCTCCAACGAGGCAGGCGACGATTCCCAGCCCCACCGCGGCGGGCAGCGAGACGGCCGCGATCGCCCCGGCCGCGGCGGCGCCGATCGGGAATCCCATGAAGTTGACCGCCATCGAGACTGCGAAGGCGCGCCCCATCCAGGCGGGATCGGTTCGGCGCTGGCGCACGGTGAAGAGGGCGATGTCGAGCGGTCCCTGGAGGAGCCCGATCGTCAGCGAGTGGGCGGCCAGGAAGACGAGCCCGGCGCCCATCCCGACCTCGACGCCGCCCGCGCCCACGGCGGGCAGGATCAGCGCCACGGCGCCGGCGCTGAGGAACAGCGGGATCACGATCATCGGCCACTCCCGTCCCCGGGTGTCCACGCGCCCGAAGACGAGCACGGAGACCATCCCAGCGACCCCGGCGACGGCGAAGACGAGCCCCACCACCGCCTGGCCCGCGCCCAGGGCTTTCACCACGGTGAGGGGGATGACGATCGTCGTCATGCCGCTGGCGAGGTTGGTGATCGACAGCGAGAGCCCGAGCCCGCGGAGGGTCGGGTTGCGCCACCAGTAGACGAGCCCCTGCCACGCGTCGGCGAGGAGCCGTCCCGTCGTGGCCGTCTCGACGTGGGGCTCGGGGACGCGCACCATGACGACCCCCGCCACGCCGAAGGCGACCGCGATGCAGACGATCGTGACGGGGCCGCCGATGGTGGCCACCAGCCCGGCGGCCAGCGGGGGCCCGAGGATCGTCGCGACGACGTAGCCGTTCGAATCGACCGCGTTCACGCGCTCCCAGAGGTGGCGCGGGACGAGGATCGGGAAGAGGCTCCGCAGGCCCGTGTGGCTGAAGATGCCGGTCACGGACGAGACCAGCGCAATCACGATGAGGAGCCACGCCGGCAGGAGCCCGGCCAGGGCGAGCCCGCCGATCAGGACGAGCGACGCGAGGGCGACCGCGTAGTCCACGACGATGAGGCGGACCCGGCCGTGCCGGTCCAGCAGCGCTCCGGCGATCGGGCTGAGCAGGAGCCCGGGAAAGATCGAGGCGAACGTGACGATCCCCGCCAGCCCGGGCGAGTCGTACGCGGCCAGGGTGAAGAGGATGATCGCCACGCCCAGCATCGACTGCGCGGTGCGCGCGATCTGCATCGAGAGGATCACCCGTCCCAGCGTCGGGACGCGCAGCAGGGCCCGGTAGGAGCGGTCCGTCGGGGGGTTGGTCACGACGGCCGATGGTATCGGGTCGGGGTCGGCGGGGTGGGCCCGACGGGCACGGGTCGACAGGTCCGGCCCGGCAGCGTACCGTGGACGGTGATGGGCGTCCAGCAAGCCCGCCGGATCGGGTTCGTCTCGACCCGGCTCGCCGGCACCGACGGCGTCTCGCTCGAGGCCGCGAAGTGGGCGACCGTGCTCGAGCGCCTCGGTCACACCTGCTTCTGGTTCGCCGGCGAGGTCGACCGACCGGCCGAGCGGAGCCGGGTCGTCCCCGAGGCGTTCTACCGCCACCCGGAGATCGACGCCATCAACGCGGTGGCCTTCGCCGGCAGCCGCGAGGTCACGGACGCAGCCGACGCCGAGCACCCGCTCGTCCGACGTCGCGACTTCTTCTCACCCTACGTCCGGCCGCCCCACGTGACCCAGCGCGTGGAGGAGCTGGCGGGCGACCTGAAGGTCGCCCTCTACGGCTTCCTGCGCGACTTCGACCTCGACCTCCTCGTCGTCGAGAACGCCTTCGCCATCCCGCTCAATCTGCCCCTCGGCCTCGCCCTGGCCCAGCTCGTCGCCGAGACCGGGATCCCGGTTCTCGCCCATCACCACGACTTCGCCTGGGAGCGCCAGCGCTTCGCGACGAACTGCGTGGCCGACTATATCGCCGCGGCATTCCCGCCGCCTCTCCCCTCGGTGCGGCATGTTGTCATCAACTCAGTGCAGGCGCACCAGCTGGCCTCTCGCACCGGCCTCGTCTCGCGGGTGATCCCGAACGTCATGGACTTCGAGACCCCGCCGCGCCCGCTCGACGACTACGCGCGCGCCGCGCGCGCCGACCTCGGCGTCGGGCCTGGGGAGGCCCTCATCCTGCAGCCGACCCGGATCGTCCAGCGCAAAGGGATCGAGCACGCGATCGAGCTGACCCGCCGCCTCGGGATCCCGGCCACGCTCGTGATCTCGCACGCGGGCGACGACGAGGGCGACGAGTACGAGGAGCGGGTGCGCGAGTTCGCCCATCTCCTCGCTGTTCGCGTCCGTTTCGAATCCGACCTCGTCGACGCCCAGCGCGGCACCACGCCCGACGGGCGCCGGCGCTACGTCCTGGCCGACGTCTACCCGCACGCGGACCTCGTCACGTACGGGTCGAGCATCGAGGGGTTTGGCAACGCGTTCCTCGAGGCCGTCTACTTCCGGCGCCCGCTCGTCGTAAACCGCTACTCGATCTACGAGCTCGACATCAAGCCGCACGGCTTCCGGGTCGTCGAGTTCGACGGCTACATCCGGGCCGCCACGATCGCGGACGCCCGCCGCCTCATCGAGCGGCCGGACGTCGCCGCGGCGTGGGCGGAGGCGAACTATGACCTCGCCCGCCGCCACTTCTCGTACGCCGTGCTCCAGCGGCGCCTTGATGCGCTGCTCCACGAGTGCTTCGGCGAGGATTGACCGGAGGACGATGTCGAAACACCTGGCGGTCGCGCTTCTCCACTACACCGCGCCGCCCGTGGTCGGCGGGGTCGAGCAGGTCCTCGGCCGTCACGCCCGCCTCATGGCCGACGCCGGACACGCCGTGCGGATCGTCGCGGGGCGCGGCGACCCGCCGAATCCCCGGATCTCCTTCGTGGCGGTGCCCCGCGCCGACACCTGCCACCCGGAGATCGTTCGGCTCCAGGCGGAGCTCGATGCGGGACGCGTGCCCGAATCCTTCCCCCGGGTCGTGGAGGGGCTCATCGACGAGCTCGCGACCGCCCTCGCCGGGGTCGACGTGGTCATCGCCCACAACGTCGGCTCCCTCGGCCGAAACCTCGCCCTCACGGCCGCGCTGCACGACCTTGCCGCGCGGACCGGCACCCCCCGCACCATCCTCTGGCACCACGACCTGGCCTGGACGCTCCCCGGCTACCGCCGAACCCTTCACGACGGCCTCCCCTGGGACCTCCTGCGGACCCCGTGGCCCGGCGTCACGCACGTCACGGTCTCCCAGGCGCGCTGCGCCGATCTCGCCAACCTGATGGACGTGGACCCGACCGCCGTGCGGGTCGTGCCGAACGGCGTCGATCTCGCCGCGCTCCTCGGGCTGGCGCCACGCACCGTGGACGTCGTCCGCGCGGCCGACCTGCTCGCGTTCGCCCCGCTGGTCCTCCAGCCGACCCGGATCACGCCGCGCAAGAACATCGAGCTCGCTCTTCGCGTCGTCGCGGCCATGCGGGCGGCCGGGAGGTCCGCCGCGGGCCTGGTCGTGACCGGGCCGGTCGATCCCCACGACCCCACTGCGCAGGCGTATTTCCAGACGCTCATCGACCTCCGCCGCGACCTCGGGCTGGAGGCCTCGGCGATCTTCCTGGCCGAGGCGCTCGAGGAGCCCGCCGACGAGGCGCTCGTCGACGACCTGTACCGGCTCGCCGACCTCCTCCTGCTCCCCAGCCTGGACGAGGGATTCGGGATCCCGATCCTCGAGGCAGGCGCCCACCGCCTCCCGATCGTCTGCTCGGACCTTCCGGCGCTACGCGATCTCGCCGGCGACGCGGCCCTGTACATCGCCCCCGACGCGGAGCCCGGCGCCGTCGCCGCGCTGGTGCTGGCGCGGCTGGACGAGGACCCGCGCGTCGCGTTCGCTCGCCGCGTCCGGACCGAGTTCTCCTGGGAGGTGGTCTACCGCCGGGCGATCGCCCCGCTGCTCGCCGACGGATAGCTGCACCGTCAGGAGCGGTCGCCGCCGCCCTGGTCGTGCAGGAAGCGCTCGATCTCGGTGATCAGGTCGTCGCCGGCCGGCCGGCGCGCCTCGTCGACCATCACCTCCAGGCGCTCGACGTAGGCCCGCGTGTTGGCGTCGCCGGCGGTCGCCGTGTCGAGGCGGGCGAGGACCCGACGCGCCTCGTCGCGCAGCTCGCCCATCGCCACCTCGTGCTCGAGATGCTGCCCGACGAGGAGCAGGAGCTCCACCGAGGCCGGCGGGTAGATGCCGGTCACGTAGTGGGGGATCTGGGCGTAGTAGCCGACCGCCGCCACGCCGGCACGGCTCACCGCGAAGTCCAGGACGGAGATCGCCGCAGCGGGGACCCGGAGGACGCCCTCGGGTCCGGCCGTGACGCCGCCGCGGAGCAGGCCCGGGCGCGACTCCGTCCCGAGCACCGTAACCGGCCGCGTATGGGGGACCGCGGCCGGGATCGCGCCGAGGCTGATCCAGGCCGCCACCTCCAGGCGCCGGGCCAGCTCGACCGCGGCCTGCTCCAGCTCGTGCCAGCGATAGTCCGGCTCCGGCCCCGAGAGGATCAGCAGGTCGCGCTCCCCGAATCGCGCTCGCCGCAGCGTCAGCTCCGGCCACGTCAGCCGGTCCAGCCTGCCGTCCACGATCTCGAGGGTCGGCCGCCGCGCCCGATAGTCGTAGAGGCGGTCGGCGTCGAACGTGGCGATCGTCTCGGCGCCCTCCGCGAGGCGCGCCGCAGCGGTCGTGGCGGCGGCGCCCGCGTCGACCCAGCCGTCGAACGACGCCACGAGGAGCGGTGCGACGAGGTCCGTGGGTTCGCGCAGGTCGAAGAGGCTCACGGCGCCAAGGATAGGGCCGCGCGGCTCAGGCGCGCCCGCGCAGGGCCGACGCGGCCGGCTCGTCCACGACGACCCGCAGGGCAGGGTGGCGGCGCAGCCAGGTGGCCGGGCAATCCGGTCCCTCCGGCTCCTCCAGCGCGCGGGCGAGGATCGGCGCCTTGCGCTCGCCCGTCACCAGGAGCCAGATCTCGCGGGCCTGTAGCAGTCGCGCGACGCCCAGGGTGATCCCCGCCGTCGGCGCCGGGTTCGCCCCGTAGCGCTCCACGGCGGCCCGGCGACTCGCCTCCGACATCCGGACGACCCGGGTGGGGGCGTCGGCGAGCGAGCCCGGCTCGTTGAGCCCGACGTGGCCGTTCATCCCGAGACCGAGGATCGCGAGGTCCAGGCCGAGGGCGGCGGTCGCCTCGATTCGCGCGGCCGCTGCGGCGGGGTCCGGATCGTCGGCCTCGATCCGGTGGAAGGCGGCCGGCGGCTCCGGCAGCAGGTCCAGGAGCTCGCGCCGCAGGCGGACGTCGCAGCGCGCCGGGTGCCCCGGCGGGAGCTCGAGGTACTCGTCGAGCGCCACGACCTCGGCCGCCGCGAAGGGTGCCGTGCCGGCCTGGGACATGGCCGCGAGGCGGGCGTAGACGGGCGCCGGCGTGTCCCCGGTGGGCAGGCAGAGGCGCATCCCCGGCTCTTCCCGGAGGCGGGCGGCGAGGTCGGCGGCGACCTGGCCGGCCCAGGCTGCCGCCGGCAGGACGTCGAGACGGAGGGTCATCCGCCGGCGACGACGCGGTCCACGAAGTCGCCCGACGCGGGGTCCTTGAGGATGAGCTTGTGGCGCCCGTCGGGGAGGATCTCCCGCTTGATCACCACGTGGCCCTCGTACATCTCGGGCGTGGAGCTGATCCGGGGCGTCGAGCCGCCGCGCCACTCGAACAGGTCGACGGGCTCCCAGCGGTCGCTCTTCGCCGAGCGGTAGGCCGCGTCCATGATCGCGTTCACGACGTACCCGTCGTAGAACGTCTCCTGCGGCTGCCGCCCCTCCTTGAGCGCATTGAACATGTCGGTGAACATGTCGACGTACCCGAGCTCCGAGACCTCGTCGCCGACGGGGAAGAGCCAGCCCGCCGTCGTCTCGGCCTTCTCCGCGACGTAGCCGCTGCCGCCGCCGGCGGTGAACATCTCGAAGCCGGTGCGGAGGAAGTGGTTGATCCAGATCGTGCCGCCGGTCCCGGCCACCTCGTCGCGGAGGTCCATGCCGCCGCGGAACGTCCAGCTCACCTCGAACTGGCCGATGGCCCCCGACTCGAAGCGGATGAGCGCGATCGCGTTGTCCTCGTCCGCGATCGGGTGAACCAGGGTGTCGGTGTGGCATATCACCTCGACCGGGCGGTTCCCCTTGCCGACGAAGTTGCGCGAGATCTCGATGCAGTGGCAGCCGAGGTCGATGATTGCGCCGCCGCCGGTCAGCCGGCCGTCCCAGAACCAGGCGGAGTGGGGTCCGGGGTGCGTCTCGCGCGAGCGCACCCACGTCACGTCGCCAATGGCGCCGCCCTGCACGGACTTGATCGCCTTGAGCGTCTTCGGCGTGTAGCAGAGGTCCTCGAGGTACCCCGCGAAGACGCCGGCCTTCTCGACCGCCTCCAGCATCCGGCGGGCCTCGTGGGCGTTGCGGCCCAGCGGCTTCGTGCACAGGACGGCCTTGCCGGCCCGGGCGACCGCGGTGACCGCCTCCTCGTGGAGATGGTTGGGGAGGGCGACGACCACGACGTCCGTCTCCGGGTGGTTGATCGCGGCGGCCATGTCGGTCGTGGACTCGGGGATGCCCCAGCGTCCGCGGAAGGCTGCGCCGCGGTCCTCGCTCCGCGAGTAGACGACGCGGACGCGGTCGCGGCCGCGCTGGCCGTGGAGGGTCATGGTGTAGAAGTCGCCGATCAGCCCGGTGCCGAGCATCGTGATCGAGTGCGCGTCCTTCGTCGTCCGACTCCTGTCCGAAGGGCGTGGCCTGGGCGGCACGCGGAACGGGATCCCCGCGCTTCGTGGGGGTGGTCCCCACGATTGTATGGACCGCGCCGCCGTCCGGACCGGGTCGCGGCGCAACGACGGGACCCGCGCGAGCCCCCGTGCGATCAAGCGCTACACTTCGCGCACTCCCGCGCCGCAGGCGCGGCAACGCGAGGTACGGATGACCAAGCGATCCAAGCACGAGCGCGCTCAGCGCGTCGTGGAGACCGACCGGGTACGCCAGATCCAGGCGGCCTGGGCGGCCAGCACCCCGGCCAACGTGGCGCGCGAGTTCGAGCACGCGGTTCAGTCGGCGCGGACGCGCGGACCCCTCCCGCCGCGGCCGGATATGGCTCCCGGCACGGCCCCCAATCCGCCGCGCCCCGGCCACGAGCCGAAGCCGCCGAAGGATGTCACCCGCACGCGGAGACCACGCTAGGTGGCCCGCAAGCGCAAGGTGGTCTACCCGGTCAAGCGCACACCCCCGAAGGCGCCCGCCTTCCCGCCGGGCGAGGCACCGGTCGTCCGGACCAGCGTGGTCGCCATCGACCTGACCGCCCGCCGCGGCCGGGCGGGCCTCGCCGTCGGGCAGCGCGTCCGGATCCTTGGGACCGGCCTCTACTCTGGCGAGCTGGCGGTCATCGAGAAGCTCGGCGGGTCGGTCGTCCCGGCGGCCACGGTCCGCACCGAGGCGGGGCGCAGCCGACAGGTCCGCACCATCGACCTGGAGCCGGTCGCGGGCGCGGTTGCGGGCGAGGGCTGAAGCGAGACGAACCATGGCGATCGCGTCGCGCGCGTCATCCGGGGATCTCGCGTAGACTGACGTTCTCTCGTGCTCGATGGGCGCTCCGGTCAGCGCCCCGGTTCCCACGCCGCCGATCTCGATCCACCTCTGCGCCCTGACCGGGCCCCGCACGGTGCGGGAGGGCCCCGCCAGGAGCACCTTCGTGTCCTTTGATCATCTCGGGCTGACGCCCGAGCTTATCCGCGCGGTCGCGGACCAGGGCTACAGCGAGCCCACTCCCGTCCAGGCCGCGTCCATCCCGCTCGTCCTCGCCGGCCGCGACCTGCTCGCCGGCGCCCAGACCGGCACCGGCAAGACCGCCGCGTTCGTCCTCCCCATGCTGCAGCGCCTGAACGGCGAGGCGGCCCGCCCCGACGATCGACGCGCCGCGCCGCGCCGACATGTGCGCGCCCTCGTGCTGGTCCCGACCCGCGAGCTCGCCCTCCAGGTGGAGGAGAGCGTCCGGGTCTACGGCGCCCGCCGACCCATCCGCTCGGTGGCCATCTATGGCGGCGTCGGCTTCGGCCCCCAGGCGAATGCCCTGCGCGCCGGGGCCCAGATCGTCGTCGCGACGCCCGGCCGCCTCCTCGACCACGCCGGCCAGCACACGATCGACCTCTCGCAGGTCGAGATCCTCGTCCTCGACGAGGCGGACCGGATGCTCGACATGGGCTTCATCCACGACATTCGCCGGATCCTCGCGCTGCTGCCGCAGCGCCGCCAGACGCTCCTCTTCTCGGCGACCTTCTCGGATCCGATCCGGGAGCTCGCGAACCGGTTCCTGGAGCGGCCGGCCGAGGTCGACGTCGCCCCCCGCAACACTGCCGCCGCGCTCGTCCGCCAGTTGGTGCACCCCGTCGACCGCGAGCGAAAGCGCGAGCTCCTGAGCTCGCTCGTGCGCAGCGGCCGCATCGACCAGGCGCTGGTCTTCACCCGCACCAAGCACGGCGCCAACCGGCTCGCCGAGCAGCTCTCCCGCGACGGAATCGCAACGGCCGCCATTCACGGCAACAAGGCCCAGGCGCAGCGCGTTCGCGCCCTCGCCGACTTCAAGGCGGGCCGGGTCGCGGTCCTCGTCGCGACGGACATCGCAGCGCGCGGGCTCGACATCGACGCCCTGTCCCACGTCGTCAACTACGAGATGCCGATGGTTCCGGAGGACTACATCCACCGGATCGGCCGGACCGGGCGAGCCGGCGCGGAGGGCATGGCGATCTCCCTCGTCTGCGTCGACGAGGGGCCGCTCCTGCACGGGATCGAGCGGCTCCTCCGTCGCGCGATCGCCGTGGAGGTCATCCCGGGCTTCGAGCCCGACCGCTCCATCGCCCCGGAACCGATCCGTCTCCGCTCCGCCGAGCACCGGACGATGGCGACCCGACCTCGCGGTGGAGAGTCCGGCCCCCGCCACCTTCGCTCCGCTCGGCCTGTGAGCCCGCTCTCGACCGGTCGGGCCGACCACGCGGGCCGGCACGGGGCACCCGGCCGCGCCACGCCGCGGCCCCAGCACGCGGCGCGCCCGCAGCACGCGGCCCCGCGGCCCCAGTACGCGGCGCGGCCGGGCGACCGGCGCCGCGACCCGGCGGCTCGCCAGGAGGTCCGCCCGAAGGTGGCGGCCATGCCCGGCGAGCGATTCGCGCACGATGGACCAACCGGCGCGGAGGCGCGACCTCGGGCCTGAGGGCGAGCCCTCCGGGGCTGCCCGCTTGGGCCCGTCCCCGCCCGCTCAGGCCGACTTCGGCTCCGGCGGGTGGACGATCCGGGCGCTCCCGGCCGATGGTCGGATCGTGCTCTCGTGGTCGTCGTCCCAGCGGACCCGGTAGCGGATCCCGTACGACGCCTCGATCACCTCGAGGATCTCCCCTTCGCGGGCCGCCTGACCCACCTTCTCCGATTCGACGACGATCCGATCTCCGACCCGCGCGGTCATGCTTCACCTCCAGGGAATCGGGCTGCTCGCCCCGAACGATAGGTGCCGGGCGTTCGGCGTGGTAGGGGCTGAGGTCACGAATTCGCGCGGATCTCCGGCCGGGCGACCCGCGAGCCGTCCGCCGGGGGCCGGCGGTCGGAGCGACGATCGGCGCCCGTTTCCGGGCGCTTCGGCCCTGCGCCGGGGCCCGGCCCCGCCGGTACGGTCGAGGGCGACAGGGGTCCGCCCGGTCCCGCGGATCCCGCCCCAGAGGACGCGCCCCATGAAGGTCCTTGTCAGCGTCGCTTCCCGGCACGGCGCCAGCTTCGAGATTGCCGAGGAGATCAGTGCGACGCTCGCCGGCGCCGGCTTCCAGACCGCCGTCCTGCCGCCTGACGCCGTGACGAGCCTCGAGGGCTACGACGCTGTCATCCTGGGGAGCAGCGTCTACGTGGGCCACTGGATGGACGCTGCCGTCAACCTCGTGGAGCGGTTCTCGAAGGAGATCACGACGATCCCCGTCTGGCTCTTTTCCAGCGGGCCGGTCGGCCACGAGCCGAAGCCCGACGACGAGCCTGTCGACGTCGCGAACCTGGTCGCGGCAACGGGCGCCCGCGAGCACCGGGTCTTCGCCGGCCAGGTCGATCGAAGCCGGCTCGGTCTCGGCGAGAAGGTCCTCCTGACCGCGGTCCGGGCCCCCGAGGGCGACTTCCGGCCGTGGGACGAGATCCGCGCCTGGGCCGGCGAGATCGCGACCGCGCTCCGGAAGGGCTAGCGTCCATTCGTCCGGCGCTGGCTACCATGCGCGGGTGAGCAGCGAGACGGATCCCGCGGCGATCGGTCCCTGGCGGCGTCGTGCCCGCCGTGTCGCCTACGAGAACCCCTGGATCACGGTCTGGCACGACGACGTCGTCCGGCCGGACGGCAACCCCGGGATCTACGGCGTGGTCCACTTCGCCGGTCTTGCCACCGGCATCGTGGCGATCGACGACGAGGATTGCGTCCTCCTGGTCGGCCAGCACCGCTACACGCTCGACGCCTATTCGTGGGAGATCCCGGAGGGCGGCGTTCCGGCGGCGGAGGACGCGCTCTGCGGCGCCCGGCGCGAGCTGCGCGAGGAGACCGGTGTCGTGGCCGCGACGTGGCGCGAGATCGGGCGCTTCCACCTGTCGAATTCGGTGACCGACGAGGCGGGCGTCCTCTACCTGGCCACGGATCTCACGCAGAAATCGGCCGCGCCGGAAGCGACCGAGGATCTCACGATCCGGTGGGTGCCCTTCGAGGAAGCGCTGGCCATGACCCTCGACGGGCGAATGACCGACGCGATGGCGATCATGGGGATCCAGCGCGTGGCGCTCGAGCGGGTGGGCCGACCCGGCCGCTGACCGCCCGGGATGCCGCCCGGGCGACGCCGGCCGCACCCCGGGCTCGCGTCGGCGCGTAGCGGTCGTTCAGCCGCGCTCGACGAGCGTCGTGTGGAGCGCCCCCTGGGTCGGGGCGTCGATCCCCAGGCCCTCGGCGAAGTAGCCCTCGATCGAGCCGAACAGGCGGCGCATCTCGTCGAGGGCCGCCTCGAGGTACGCAGGTCGAGCGTCGACGAGGGGCCACATCAGCTCCGGGTCGCCGCCCCGCGCCTCGAAGGCGTCGATCATGGGACGGACCATGGGGAGCAGCCGCGGGCCGCTGAGCAGGTAGTCCTCCATCACCACGTCGTCGGGCACGCCGAGGAGCATCAGCAGGGCGGCGGCCGCCCAGCCCGTCCGGTCCTTGCCGGTGGTGCAGTGGACCAGCGCAGGCGTGCTCGCGCCGCCCACCAGGTCGGAGAAGAGGCGCCGGTAGCCCGCCCGGGCGCTGCCCAGCCGCACGAACTCCCGGTACGCGTTCACGAAGAACATCGCCGACCGACCGCCGCCGAGCGCCTTCTCCGCGGCCGCCGGGTCCTCGAACAGGGTCACGAATTCGGCCGGGGTCATCGCCGGCGAGTCCCCGAGGATGTCGGCCACGACGTAGGCGCTGCCCGGCGGGAGCCGGTCGGGCTGCCCGGTTCGCTCACCCGCCGTGCGCAGGTCGTAGACCGTCCGGATGCCCAGCCGCGCGAGCGCGGCCGCGTCGGTCCCGTCGATCCTGCTGAGGTCGGTGGACCGGTAGAGCAGCCCCGTACGGACCCGACCGCCGTCGCGCGTGGGGTGGCCGCCCACGTCGCGCAGGTTCGGCAGCGCGGCGATCTCCTGCCGGTGCTCGCGTGCGACGCCGCCGTCGGGCACGTCCGCAGCCCGCGTGCTCATGGCGTCTCTCCGCCTGCCTGCGGGGCGGACGGATCGATGATGACCTTCAGGCCGTCTCGACGAACCGCGGTCCGAAACGCGGCCTCGAAGTCGGCGATGGCGAATCGGTGGGTCACCAGGGAGGAGGCCTCGACCAGGCCGGCCTCGACGAGGGCGATCGCCCGGGGATAGGCCCGGCTCATCCGCCGCGAGAAGCGAAGGTCGAGGCCCTTGCGCCGGGCGATCGCGCTCGCGACCATCGAATGGTCGCCTGTCGGGATCCCGGCCACGACCACCGTGCCCGCCGGGCGCGCCAGGGTGACCGCCGTCTCGATCGCGTCGTCCTCTCCGGCGATCTCGATCGCGGCGTCGACCCCCCGCCCCGCGGTCGCGTCGAGCAGGATGTCGCGCTCGCTGCCGCCTTCGACCAGCGCCGCGACCGCGCCCAGGCGGCGGGCGGCCTCCACCCGATGGGGCAGCCGATCCGTGGCCACGATCGTCGTCACGCCCGACGCGCGTGCCAGCTGGATCAGCAGGAGCCCGATCGGCCCGCAACCGAACACGCCGACGCTGTCACCGGGCCGCACGCGGGCCAGGCGCAAGGCGTGGATCGCCACGCCGAGCGGCTCCAGCATGGCGCCCGTCACGTCGTCGATCGCGTCCGGAAGCGGCACCAGGTTCGCCACCGGCCAGGCCAGCAGCTCGCGCAGCGCCCCGTCGGTCACGGAGTGGCCCAGGAACCGCACCTCCGGGCACAGATGGCCGCGGCCGGCGGCGCACGTCTCGCACGCGCGGCACGGGACCTGCGGGTCAAGTGCCACCCGCTGGCCCGCCCGCGGTCCATCGACGATCACGCCCGCCGCCTCATGGCCCAGGATCAGCGGCTGCGTGAGCACGGAGTCGCCGATGCCCGACTCGTCGTACCAGTGCAGGTCGGAGCCGCAGATGCCCGCGGCCGTCACCCGGACCAGCGCCTCGGCGGGCCCCGGGACCGCGGCCGGCTCGTCGGCGAGGCGGAGGTCGCCGACGCCGTGGAGGCGGAGCGCCTTCATCGCCCGCCGCCGTCCGCCGCGGCCAGGAGCGCGTCCTCCGCCGCGCGCGTCCAGCGCCCGTCCCGGAGACCGGCTGCGGCGGTCGGGAAGCGCCCCGCCAGCTCCGACAGCCGGACCATGCCCAGCTCGTGAAGGGCCGGGTAGACCACGATCTTGCCGCCGGTCGTGCGCGCCTCGACCGCGGCGAGCGCCTCGGTGACGCCCTCCATCCCGCTGATCGCATCGACCGAGATGTTCGTGTCCAGCTCGCCCCGCTCCAGCTTCTGCAGCACGGCCTTCATGTCCGGGATCTGGGACCCGCTCGTGCCGAAGAGGTAGGCGCCCTTCGCGAGCACCACGTCCAGGTCGAGCGCCGCCCGTGTCCCCGCCGCGAACCCGGCGAAGATGTTGATCCGCCCACCGTCCCCCGCCAGGTCCACGGCCTGCGCGACGATGGGCGGCGCCGGGACCATGACGGCGACATAGCTGAACCCGGGCTCGGGCCGGGTCGTGCGACTGTTGAGGAAGACAGCCGGGATTCCGCGCGAGGCCGCCAGCGGGCCGGCGATGCCCGCGAGGTGCGCCAGCCGCGCGTCGTCGATGTCGACCGCGGTCAGCGTCAGCCCGGGCAACGCGGACGAGGCGGTCCGGACGACATGCATGAAGCCCATCGGCCCGGCGGCGCCGATCACGGCGACCCGGTCGCCGGCCCTCAGCTCCCCGTCGGTCGGCGCGATCGCGTATCCATCAACCGCGGCGCCGCCGGTCGTGCCGACCCAGCGCGTGAGGTCGTAGTGGATCCGGCCCACGTCCACCGCGACGGCCCGCCCGATCCGGCCGCCGCCCAGCACGATGTCGATCACACCCCGCGTCGCGAGCAGTCCCTGGAGCTGCTCGATGCGATCGGCGTCGGTGCCGAAATAGACGATGTCGTCGAAGGATTCGACGGGCAGCGCGACGGCGTCCGCGGCGAAGGCGATCGCCGGCGCGTCGGGCCGCAGCGCGCCTTCGATCACGGCCCGCTGGGCTTCGTCCGCCACCACCGCCGTCAGCGCGGCGGGCGTCACGGCCGCCAGCAGCGGCGCAAGTCCCTCGATCGCGTGCCCCGGGTCCGCCACGACGAGCAGGCGACCACCCGGCGCCAGCGTTCCGCGCTCGCGCGACGCGTATGACGCCTCGACGCAGGCCCACGGCTCGAGGAGCGCGATTGCCGATCCGCTCGGCGCCTCGTCGACGGGGATCAGGAAGCGCTCTTCGCTCCCCGGCTCGATGATCATCCGCTCATCCAGGAGCACGTATTCCTGGAGCCCGCCCTCGAAGTTGTACCCGAAGGCCGCGTTCGAGCCGGGCGTCGGGAGGTGCCGGTAGTCGGTCTGGACGAGGACGCGCTCTCCGACCCCGTGCCGCTCGACGGCCGTCCCGACGGCCACGATCCGTCCGGCCACCTCGTGACCGGGGACCGTCGGCAGCCCGCCCGGCACGTAGCTCGGGATCTCCGCGAGCGCCGTCTCGTCGATGCCGCCCGAGACCTCGGCCTTCCGGAGGTGCGACGAGAACGCCTTCAGGAGCTTGGTGTCGGAGAAGCAGATCCCGACCGCCTCGACCTTCACCACGAGCTGGGTCGGGCCCGGCCCGGGCACGGGCTTGACCCGGTTGTGGAGCAGCTGCCCGGGGCCCACGATCTGGATCGCGTGCTGGGTCGCCGGCAGCACCGGGGCGGGCGGGAGGGTTTCGTTCACCAGGCGGCTCCTCGTGGCGGCGGAGTGGGAACGGGCGCGGGCCGGGGCGGCCGCGCCTGCACGGTGCGGCTCAGCTCAGCATCACCTGGCCGCCGGTGACGGGCAGGGCCTGGCCGGTCTCGTACCGCTGGGCGACCAGGTAGTAGAGCGCCTCCAGCACGTCGGCTGGCGTGCAGCCTCGGCCCATGGGAACCTTGGCCTCGTAGAAGTGGCGGACGTCGTCGATCGTCGTCGCACCGGGCACCTTGCCCTCGCGGAGGTACTGCACGAAGAGGCCGTTCTCCGGGTCGGCCCACAGCGGCCCGTCGAAGAAGTTGCCAGGGCAGATCGCGTTGACCTTGATGCCGTCTCCGATCAGCTCCAGCGCGAACGACTGGGTGAGCCCGATCCCGCCGAACTTCGACCCCGCGTAGGCGCTGTTGCGGCTGGAGCCGACGAGCCCGGACTTCGAATTGATCTCGATGATGTCGCTCCAGTGATCGAGCTTCGCGCGGTGCTGACGGGCCATGATCGGGGCGGCGAATCGGACGCACAGGAAGTAGCCGCGGTAGTTGACCGTCGTGACCAGGTCGAACTCGGCCAGCGGCTGGCTCGTCACGGCGCCGGCACGCAGCACCCCCGCGTTCGAGACGAGGAGGTCGAGGCCGCCGTAGCGCACGACCGTCGCGTGGAGGCCGTCGGCGACCGACTGCTCGTCCATGACGTTCATGGCGACGGCGCTCGCCCGGCCCGGGCCATGACGGGCCTCCAGGTCGCGGGCATTGGACTCCGCGAGCGCCGCGTTCAGGTCGGCAAGCACGACATGGCCGCCCTGGGCGACGAGGTCGGCGGCGATGGCGAGTCCGAAACCCTGGGCGGCCCCGGTGACGAGCGCGACCTTGCCCGCCAAGCGGCCGGTGCCGGCGCTACCGGCCGCGACCCTGCGCCGGTAGGATTCTGCCTCCCACGCCTCGATGAACGTCCGCTCGGCGTCGGCCAGGGCCCGCACACCACCGAGAGAGAGGGCGCCCTCGGCGACGCGCAGGGCATCCAGGTAGACGTGGCGCGCCGTGTCGGCCTGATCCCACGTGTCAGCCGCCGCGAACAGGCCGAGGCCGGGCACGACCACGACGATGGGCGTCGTGCCGTGGGCCGCGACGTGCTCCGCCAGGTGCTGGTGCAGCAGGGGCAGCACGTCGTCCGGGTCGACCTCCTCGGGCACGTCCAGGAGCAGCGGCCACGACCCGGTGTACACGATCTGGTCGGGGGTCAGCGGCCCACCAAGCACGAATCCCCGCCCGGCCGGAGTGGCCGTGAACGACGCTGCGAGCGGCGCGTCGTCGAACGTGATCACCCGGAGCGCGTCGCCGGTCGCCAGAGGCCCGCGGAGGGAGGGCGCGATCACGTCGACCAGCGTCCGGGCGCGAGCCGGGTCCATGCCGGCCGAAGCCAGGTCCGCCGCGGGCGAGGTGGTGGGCGCCGCCGTGGCTTCGCGGTCCATCGCCGCCCGCACGGCCTCGACGAGCCACGCCGATCGCTCGTCGATCTCGGCCGCCGAGTCCCCCCCGACGATCATCCCGTGGTTCTGCATGACGGTGATCGGCGGGGCCGGCCGGCCGGTGCGCTCGGCGTGGGCGCGGCGAGCTTCGACGATCGCCCGGGCGAGCGGAAGGCCGGGGTCGGTGTAGGGCACCCACACCGCACGATCGCCGAACAGCCGCTCGGCGAGGGCGCGTCCGTCGCTGTTGCAGGTGACCGCGTTGATGTCCACGGGGTGCGTGTGCACCACGAAGCGCTCGGGCAGGAAGGCGTGGAACAGCAGCTCCACGGAGGGCCGGCGCCCGCCGGCGTCGGCCAGGCGGGCCGCCATGGCCGTGCGCATGACCGGGTCCCCGGCCGCCTCGGTATCGCCGGCCTGGAGGAGCGCCAGCAGCGGCTCCATGTCGAGCGGCACGAGGTCCTGCGCGGCGAGCGTCGCGAGAGCGACGCCACTCGGCTTGATGTACAGGACGCCGTCGACCTTGGCCGACGCGTTGCCGCCTCCACCTCGCGCGAACGCGGGGTCACGGCCGAACCGCCGGGCGACCTCGATGAGCTCGTCGAGCGCCGCGACCGGCGTCGGGGGCAGCTCCCGGCGGCCGATCTGCCGGCCGCTCATCGGGCCACTGCCGGGGACGCCGCGCCGATCAGCTCCGCGCCCAGCTCGGCGAACCAGCGGATGCGCGACCCGCCGTCCGGAAAGCCCGGGTTGAGCCGGCCCCCGCGGTCGACGTAGCCCGGCTGCCCGGACGCCCGGAGGTGCTGGTGGGCAGCCACCACGCAGGTGGCTTCCCAGAACGCCGCGCGCGCGGCGGGCGACGGCAGCGACCCGTCGACGCAGCGGGGCTCGAGCGGGATCCGCTGCCGGGTGTTGTGCTCCGTTCCGGCCATGACGACGATGCCGGCATCGCGGAACGCCGCGACGTGCGCGTCGACGACGGTCGGCTGGTTCCGGTTCGGGATCAGCTCGGCGGCCTGGATGCCCCGCCCGAGCACGCGCTGCGCGAGCGCGTCGGGCGGCTCCTCCCAGGGGCAGACCGGCGATGCGCCGTCGGCAAGCGTGGGGTAGCAGGGAATGCCGTCCATCTCGAGGATCAGCCGGTAGGCGTCGTCGAACGAGACCGGCGACTCCGGCACGAATGCCGGCCGGCCCGCCTTCATGAGCCGCGAGCGGATCTCGCCCTGGACGGCGATCGGGTCGTCCACCGAGGCCCCGACGGGCCTGCCGAACGCCCGGGCGAGCAGCGCGTGCCGCCGCTCGGGTGCCGCCGCCAGGAAGAGCGCCTCCTGGAAGGCCATCGCCACGTGGCGTTCCTGGAGCACGACCCACTCGGGCGGGACACCGGCCCGCTCCGCGACCTCATCGGCGATGCTCTCGGCTGTGAGCGCGGTCTCGAGGCCGGCTTCCGCGAAGAGGTGGCGGAGCAGCGGCACCAGGGCGCGCATCCGGTCCGTGTCCGCGGCGCGGGCCTGCGCCGTGAGGCGCGCCGCGGTCGCCGTCGGCGTCGCGAACGGGTTGACGCCCTTCCCGCAGAGGTACATTCGCCCGGGGTTCCCCGGGTCGTTGACCTTCGTTCCCGCGTCGCGCAGGGAGTCGACGACGCTGATGAATTCGAGGCCGAAGAGCGGGACGATGCCGGCCGCCGCGGCGGCGTCGGCGAACCGACCGTAGATCCGATGGTCGTGGAAGTTCGAAGCGCCGAGGACCCGGACGCCCTCCGCCGCCGCGGTCTCGACGGCGTCGTCGGCGGTCTCGAAGGCCGAGAAATTCGGCGGCAGGTGAACGTGCGTGTTCAGGACGGGCCGCCGGGTCCCAGGGGCCGGCTCTCCGCCGCTGCGATCACCTTCCACGTCCATCTCGCGTCCTGCTCCTCGTGCGTGGGTGCCGTTGGACCGGCTCCAGGGCGGCCTCCGGTCCGTGCCGGTCTCGCTCGATCCCTTATGACTGGTTACGATTCGTTGCACAAACGGCATACTACGCGATGCGATGCCAGCTCAGACGATGGTCGTCTTGACGTCGAAGATCTCCACCACGGCGCGCATCTCGTCGAGGGTGAGGCCCTCCGCCCGCTCGCCGTTGACGAGATCCATGTACTCGTAGCGGGCCGCCGTCTCGGCGTACTCGATCCGGTCCACGGCGCGCGTGACGGAAACGTCGGAGCGGGACATCACGCCGTGCTTCGACCACAGCACGATGCGGTGCGTCCTGAGGCTCTCGACGTTCGCCTTCATCAGCATCCGGGAGCCCGGGAGCATGAACGGCAGGACGCCGATTCCGGCAGGCAGGTTGATGATGGTTTCGGGCTCCCAGCGCAGCAGGCGCCGGCTGAGCCGCTCCTCGTCGCGGTAGGCCGGGATATGGCTGAGGTACGTCAGGTGCGGCGGCTGGGCGTGGACGACGGCGTGGAAGTTGGTCCCGGTTCGGTCCACGGTGTCGTCGTGGACCGCGAGGTGAGAGTTCCATTCGCTCGTCAGGCGGTCGAAGAGCCGCCGCGGCGAGGTGTGGAGCGTGCCGGTTGCGCCGTCATCGCTTACCCGGACGACGCCCAGGTTCGCCGCCGGATCCGCAGAGATGTCGCGCAGGCGGCGGCCCGATCCCGTGACGATCACGACCCGGCCGACGAGGTGTGGGGCCGGCTGGGGCAGCGGGATCTCCTCCACCACGGGGAAGCGCCGCCGGATCTCGATCGGCCAGCTGATGCAGACCGAGATGTTGCCGGCGGCGCCCTCGGCGGCATCGATGGTCGCGATGCGCTTGCCGCCTTCACCGATGGAAGCGAGGAGCTCGTCGAGCTCCGGGAAGGGTTCCTTGATCGCCATGTTCGCCTCCTCCGTGCTGGGTGGCCCGGGGCCGTCCCCAGCGGGCCAGGGTCAGCCCCAGCCGGCCGCCGCGCCGCCGGTGCGGGCTGCCGCCCGCGCCTCGGTCTCGCCGCTGTCGAGATAGGCCCGGAACGGATCGGCCGGCAGGCCGCGCGCCGTACGCAGCTCCGCGAGGAGCGGCCGGACGTCGGTCGCGAACGCGTCCGCGAGCAGGCGGTTCGCCTCCAGGATGTCGCCCGCCGCCTGCGCCGCGAGGAGCGCCTCGCGATCGACGAGGAGCGCCTTCGCCATCGTCTCCTGGAGGTTCATGACCGAGCGGATCAGGGCCGGGATCTTCGGCTCGATGTTGTGGCACTGGTCGAGCATGTAGACGACCTCGCTCGCGCAGCGCTGCGCGACCGGGTCGGCGTCGTCGCGCATGGCGTTGACCAGCTCGTGCGCGATCCGGAACAGCTGGTACGGGTCGATCGAGCCGACCATGAGGTCGTCGTCGCCGTACTTCTTGTCGTTGAGGTCGAAGCCGCCGAGGCGCCCCTCAGCCAGGAGGATCGCCACGATCTGCTCGATGTTGACGCCCATCGCGTGGTGGCCCGTGTCCACACAGACGGTGGCCCGCTCGCCGACCGCGCCACAGACCGAGAGCGCCTGGCCCCAGTCCTGGACGTCGGTGGAGTACAGGGCCGGCTCGTACAGCTTGTACTCGAGGAACATGCGCACGCCGGCCGTCACGTGCGGGTAGATCTCACGCAGGCCCTCCACGAGGCGGCGGCGCCGCCAGCGCATGTCGTCCTGGCCCGGGTAGTTGGTCCCGTCGCCCAGCCAGACCTTGACCACCTTCGAGCCGGTCGCGGCCGCGATCGCGCAGCATTCGACGATGGCCCGGACGGCCTTGGCCCGCACTGCGGCCGAAGGGTGGCACAGCGAGCCGAACTTGTAGTCCTCGTCCTGGAACGTGTTGCTGTTGATGCCGCCGATGCGCAGGCCGCGCTCCGCCGCGTAGGCCGTCAAGGCCGGCCAGTCGTCCACCCGGTCCCAGGGGATGTGGAGGGCGACGGAGCCGGCGATCCCGGTGTACCGGTTGACGGTGGCCGCGTCGTCGACCTTCTCGAACGCGGTGCGCGGGACGCCCGCCTGTGGGAAGACCCGGAAGCGCGTGCCGGTGTTGACGAAGCCCCACGACGGCAGCTCGATGGCGAGGCCGCTCACGGCCCACTCGATGCGCTCCAGCGCGGAGGCGGTGGCGGGGCGGGCGACGGACTCGATCAGGGCCACGGGTCATCTCCTTCCCGGCCGGCGGTCCCGGCCGCAGGTGGCTCCGTCAGGACGTGGCGGAGGCCGGTGCATGCGAGGGGGAGCGGCGGGCGGCGAGCAGGGCGCCGAAGCGGGCCCGCGCGTCGGCCCAGTCGCCCGCCGGCTCGTGGCTCGTGACGGGGAAGGAGCGGGCGATGAGCGCGCGGGCCTCGGCCACGTCCGCCAGCTCGCCGGCGGCGATGGCCTGGACGGCGAGGTTGCCGATCGCCGTCGCCTCCACGGGTCCAGCCCGGACCGGGAGGCCCGTCGCGCCCGCGGTCAGCCGGCACAGCAGCCGGTGGTTCGACCCGCCGCCCACCACGTGGATCGCCTCGATGGGATGTCCAGAGGCCCCCGTGAGCTCGTCGACCGCGAGGGCATAGCGGAGCGCGAGGCTCTCGAGGAGCACCCGGACGAGCGCCCCGACATCCGGGGGGACCGGCTGCCCGGTCTCGGCGCAGAACGCGCGCACGCGCGCGGGCAGGTCGCCCGGACGCAGGAAGCGCTCGTCGTCGGGATCGATGAACGCCGTGAAGGCGGGCGCCGTCTCGGCGAGCGCGGTCAGCTCCTCGTACGAGGGGGCGTCGCCCGCCGGCCACAGCGCGCGCCGGCTCTCCTGGACCAGCCAGAGCCCCATGACGTTGCGAAGCAGGCGGATCGTGCCCGCCACGCCGCCCTCGTTGGTCAGGTTGGCCGCCAGGGTCACGTCGGACACCACGGGGGCCGCCACCTCCAGGCCGATGAGCGACCACGTCCCGGAGCTCAGGAATGCGGTCGTCGGGCCGGCGAGCGGCGCCCCGACCACGGCGGAGGCGGTGTCGTGCGAGCCCGGCGCCACCACCCGCGCGTCGCCCAGGCCCGTGTCCGCCGCCACGTCCGCGCGCAGCGGCCCGAGGACCGTTCCCGGCGCCACGATCGGCGGCAGGATGCCGGTCGGGATGCCAAAGCGGGCGAGGAGGGGCCACGCCCAGTCGCGGGCGACCGGATCCAGGCACTGGCTGGTGCTCGCGTTCGTGTATTCGGCGACCGCGCTCCCGGCCAGGAAGTGGTGGAAGAGGTCGGCCATCATCAGCAGGCGGTCGGCCTGGCCCAGCAGCGGGTCGCCCGCGCGGACCATCGAGAACAGCTGGTAGAGCGTGTTGATGGGCATGAACTGGATGCCCGTGGCGGCATAGATCTCGTCGCGCGGCACGACCGCGAAAGCATGATCGGGCATCCCTTCCGTGCGCCGGTCCCGGTAGTGCACCGGGTTCGCCAGGAGGCGGCCGCGGGCGTCGAGCAGCCCGAAGTCGACGCCCCACGTGTCCACGCCGACGGACGCCACGGGCCCGCCGGCAGCGGCCCGCCGGAGGCCCGCGGTCACCTCGCCGAAGAGGCGCAGGAAGTCCCAGTGGAGGGTGCCCGCCAGGGTGACCGGGACGTTCGCGAACCGGTGGACGTCCTCGAGGGCGAGGCGCCCGCCGTCGAAGGTGCCGACAATGGCCCGCCCGCTCTCCGCGCCGAGGTCAACGGCGACCATCCGGAGCGGGGTGTCAGCCAAGGCGGAAGACCTCCTCGAGGCGGCGATGGAAGCCCGTCGCCGGATCCGTGCAGGGGTCGATGAGCGCGGCCATCTCGGCCTGCCAGCGGGCATTGACCGGGGCCGCGTCCATGGCCGCCCGGAAACGGTCGAAGTCGTCGACCTCGAAGACGCCGAACAGGTCGTCGTCGTGAAGGTAGATGGAGTAGTTGCGGCAGCCGGAGGCCCGGAGGGCGTCGAGCATCTCTGGCCAGACCGCCGCGTGGCGGCGCCGGTACGCGGCCTCCGCCCCGGGCAGGAGCCTCATCGTGAATGCGACGCGTTCCATCGTGGCTCCTCCGAATCCCGAGCCCCGGAAGTGCGCCCTCCGGGGCTCGGACCGCGTTCGTCGAAGGCGGAGCTGGACGTCGGCGGGTCTAGAAGAAGACGTCGAGGTTGGTCTTGTCGAACCGGAACGCCGGCCCGAGGATCACCACGCCGTCCTTGCCGATCGTGTAGGGCTTGTCGCCGTTGAGCCCCTTGACGGTGAACGTCTCACCTTCCTTGCCGGTGATCTCACCCTTCACGAGCTTGTCAGCGACGATGTAGGAGAGGTAGCCAAGGTCGGGGACGTTCCACAGGCCGTAGACCGGTGACGTGCCATCCTGGACGAACGGCTTCATGTCATGAGGGAAGCCGAGGCCGGTCACCTTGACCGTGTCCGACTTGCCAGCCTGCTTGACGACCTGGGCGGCCGCCAGGATGCCGACCGTCGTCGGGGCGACGATGACCTTGAGGTTGGGGTACTTGGTGAGCAGGGCCTGAGCCTGGGTGGTGCTCTTCGTGGCGTCGTCGTCGCCGTAGACGGTGTCGACGAGCTTGAGGCCCTTGTACTTGTCGAGCTTGAGGGTGGTCTTCATCAGGTCGATCCAGGCGTTCTGGTTGGTCGCCGTGGCGGCCGCCGACAGGATCGCGATCTCGCCGGTGCAGCTCGGGGCCAGCTCGCAGGCCCAGTCGTCGAGGTTGACGCCGACGCCGCTGAAGTCGACCTGGTTGACGAAGACGTTGTAGGCGCCGACCGCGGGACTGGAGTCGAAGCCGACGACCTTGATCCCGGCGGCCATCGCCGCCTTGAGGGCCGGGGCGACCTCGTCCTTGCCGTCGGCGGAGATGATGATCGCGCTGACCTTCTGGGTGGTGAGGTCGGTGATGAACGGGATCTGCAGATCTGCCTTGGCCTCGTTCGGGCCGACCTGGATGACCTTGCCGCCGGTCTCGCCGGCAGCCTTGTCGACGCCGATCTTGGCGGCGGCGAAGTACTGGTTGACGATGTCCTTCGGCAGGTAGCCGACGGTCATCGCCTTGGCGGCGGCCGACGGGCTGGGCGTCGATCCGCCCCCGCATGCCGCGAAGGCTAGGACTGCGACGCCTGCGAAGGCGATGAATCGCCTGCTTGTGGTGAGCGCCAAGGCTGTTCCTCCTCGATCTACGACGGTGCTCCCTCACCATGGGCGGTCGAGTCGGCGGGCGGACGCCGTCCGCCGACTCGATCGAGGGCCGACTTGGCCTGGTGAGCAAAGGTGGGGATGACCACCGAGAGGATCAGGAGCAGCCCGAGGGCGATGCTCTGGACCTCGACGGTCACGCTGGCGAGGCGAAGGGCGTTCTGCATGACCGCCACGGCGATGACGGCCAGGGCCACGCCCGGGATGGTGCCCGAGCCGCCGAAGATGTTGACGCCGCCGAGCAGGACGACGGTCACCACGGTGAGGGTCATGCCCGACCCGGCATCGGCGCGGGCGCTCGACAGCCGGGAGGTGAGGATGATGCCGGCAAGGGACGCGATCAGTCCCGACAGGACGAAGAGGCCAACCCGGACCCGCGTGACCCGCACGCCGGAGAAGCGGGCCGTGCCCGCGTTCTTGCCGATCGCGTAGACCTGCCGCCCGACCCAGGTCCGATGGAGAAGGATTCCGAGCAGGAGGGCCAGCAGGACGAAGACGACGAACGGCCATGGGATCAGCGTCCCGGGGACGTGACCGAAGCCCAGCTCCGTGAACGCGGCCGGGAAGTCGCTGACGCCGCGCGGTCCGAGGACGATCAGGGCCAGGCCGCGGAAGAGGGCCAGGGTTCCCAGGGTCACGACCAGCGACGGCAGACCGCCGCGAGCCACGAGCAGGCCGTTCATCAGGCCGCCCAGGGCTCCGACGACGAGGACCACGGGGATCCCGATCCAGAGCGGCACGCCGGCCGCCCAGAGGAACCCGAGGATCGCGCTGGCGAGGCCGGCCATCGACTCGACGGACAGGTCGATCTCGGCGGCCACGATGATCAGGGTCATCGGCAGCGCCATGATCGCGACTTCCATCAGGGCGGCGACGAGGTTCGAGAAGTTGCCGGGCGTCAGGAAAAACGGCGACAGCGACGCCCCGAGGGCGACGAGACCGAGGATCGCGACGACGAGCACGGTCTCCCAGCGCGCCAGCAGGCGCGCCCACTGAAGCTGGCCATTCACGGGAGCGACTACGGCGCTCATCGGGCGCGACGCTCCGCGGTCGCCCGGGCGATCCGGCGCAGGATCAACGCGTCGGCGCTGACCGCCACCAGGATCACGACGCCGTAAATCGCCTGCAGCCAGAACTGGGACAGGCCGACCAGGATGAGGGCGTTGGCGATGAAGCCCAGGAACAACGCCCCGATGGCCGCCCCGGCCAGCGAGCCGGAACCACCGAAGATGGCCACGCCCCCGACGACGACCGCGGCCACCACCGAAAGGACGACGCCCGTCGCGGATGTCCCGTTGATCGTCCCGAACTGCATGACCCAGAGCACGCCGGCGACGCCGGAGAGCAGGCCGCACAGCGAGAAGGCCGTGAACACGATCAGGCGGGACGGGATTCCGAGGATGGCCGCGGCCTCCGGGTTGCTCCCCACGGCGTAGACCTGCCGTCCGAAGCGCGTCGACCGGAGGACGACGCTGCCGATGACCACGACGACCAGCGCGACGAGGACGAAGATCGGGATGCCCAGGATGCTGTCGCGCGCGGCATCGGTGAAACCGGGCGGGAGGCCGGCCAGCGGGACCTGGTGACTTCCGGCGATCAGGTAGTCCACGCCGCGGAAGATGCTCAGCGTCCCCAGCGTGGCGACGATCGCCGGGACCCTGAGCAGGGTGACGATCACCCCGTTGATCATCCCCAGGACGAGCCCGAGCCCGAGTCCGAACGCGATCGCCGCCGGGGCGTCGAGCGCATGGCGCTCGAGGACGATGGCCACGCAATAGGCGACCAGTCCCATCATGGCTTCGACCGAGAGGTCAATGTTCCTGGTAATGACGACGAGGGCCTGGCCGACGGCCGCGATGGCAATGATCGATGCCAGGCTGGCGACCTGGCTGAGGTTCGAGGGCGTCAGGAACTGCGGGGCACCGATCGACACCAGCCCCCCGAGCACGACCATGATCGCGACGAGGCTCAGCTCGCGCTGGCGCGCGACCATGGACAACCACTGTCCCCGGGTCCGCGCCGCGCCCACCGTGGCGGTCACGCCGGACTCAGCCATCGAGGCCACCGCCGGTGACGTCGCCGGTGGCTTCGGTGACCGCCGTCGGGTGGTCGTCGCCGGCCACGCTGCCGGTCGCGGCGAACATCACCCGCTCCTGGGTCGCCCGAGCGCGCGGGATGTCGGCCGTGACCCGCCCTTCGTGGAGGACGAGGATCCGGTCGGACATGGCCAGGACTTCGGGCAGATCGCTGGAGATGAGGATGATCCCCAGCCCCGACGCTGCCAGCTCGGAGATGATCCGGTGGACCTCGACCTTCGCGCCGATATCGATCCCGCGCGTGGGCTCGTCCAGGATCAGGACCCTGGGCCCGGAGGCCAGCCACTTGGCCAGCACGACCTTCTGCTGGTTGCCGCCCGACAGGGACTCGACGAGCTGATCGACCCCGGTCATCCTGACGTTGAGCTGTTCCGTGTGCTCGTGGGCAACCTTGCGCTCGGCGGAGGAGCGGATCAGGAACCGGGGGAACAGGCGCGGCAGGATCGGCAGGGTCACGTTCTGGGCGATCGAGAAACCGGGGACGAGACCCTCCTGGTGGCGGTCCTCCGGGAGGTACGCGATTCCGGCATGCATCGCGGCGGACGGGTTTGCGAAGTTGACCGGCGTGCCGCCGAGCCGGATCTCGCCGCCGTCGCGCTGGTCGACCCCGAACAGGACCCGGGCGATCTCCGTGCGACCGGCCCCGACCAGCCCGGCGAACCCGACGATCTCGCCGGCGCGGACGGAGAACCCGACGTCGCGGAAGACCCCGACCCTCGTCAGGTCGCTGACCTCGAGGAGGACGTCGCCGATCGGTGTCTCGACCTTCGGGAACAGCGACACGGTTCGTCCGACCATGTGCCGCACCAGGTCGGCCGTCGTCAGCTCGCTGATGGCCGTCGTGACGACGTGCCGGCCGTCTCGGAAGACGGTCGCACGGTCGCACAGGTCGAAGACCTCGACCAGTCGGTGGCTCACGAACAGGACCGAGACCCCGCGGTCGCGAAGCCGACGGACGATCGCGAACAGGCGCTCGACCTCGTGGGCGGAGAGCGAGGCCGTCGGCTCGTCCAGGATGAGGACACGCGCTTCGACGGACAGGGACTTGGCGATCTCGATGAGCTGTTGGTCGGCCATCGAGAGACCCCGCACCGGCGCCCCGACGTCGACCTGCACGTCGAGCTCGTCGAACAGCGCCTCCGCCGCCCGGCGCGTCGCGCCCCAGTCGATCCTGCCGAGGCGACCGGACGGGGCGTGCCCGATGAACACGTTCTCGGCGACGGTCAGGTCCGGAAAGAGGCGAGGCTCCTGGTGCACGACCGCGATCCCGAGCGAGCGCGAGTGGGCGGGGCCGTGGATGTGCGTCGTCTCCCCGTCGAGCAGGATCGTCCCGCTGTCGGGCTGATAGACGCCGGCGAGGATCTTGACCAGCGTGCTCTTCCCGGCGCCGTTCTCGCCAACGAGACCGTGGATCTCGCCCGTGCGAAGGTCCATCGAGACGTCGGTCAGGGCGGCGGTCGCGCCGAAGTGCTTGGAGATCCCGCGCAGCTCGACGAGGGGCGCGGTCGGGGCGGCCACCTGGATCGTCACGAGACGACCTCGCGCCCGAGGGCGGCGTGTGACCAGCCGAGGGCGGCCGCGGGGCGTCCCGTCCCGGGGTCGTCACCCGGCCCGATCTCCAGGACCTCCACGCCCGCCGCGTGGAGGTCCGCGACCATGTCGGCGGGCGCCTCGCCGTCGGTGAACACCCCGCTGAGCCGGTCGGTCCGGCAGAACGTCGCCGACGCGACGCGGCCCCATTTCGTGTGGTCGACGACGGCGTAGACCTCCCGGGCCGCGGCGACCATCGACCGCTTGATCTGGGCCTCTTCCTCCATCGCGTCCGAGAGGCCGGCCTCGATCGTGAACCCGGCCGCGCCCAGGAACGCCTTCTGCACGTTCACCCGGCGGAAGACGCCGTCGCCAAGGGGGCCGACGACCGACAGGGCCTCCCAGCGGACCCGGCCGCCCAGCATCAGGACGGTGACGCCGGGGTGGCCCGCCAGCTCGGAGGCGATCCGGATGCTGTTGGTCACCACGGTCAACCCGTGCCAGGCCTCGCGGGCCTTGAGGTGCCGGGCGACGTACAGGGCCGAGGTGCTGGCGTCGAGCACGATGCTCTCGCCGTCGGCGACGCGGGCCGCCGCGACGGCTCCCATCCGGGACTTCTCGTCGCGCTGGAGGCGCTCGCGGAGCGCGAAGGCGAGCTCCGGGCGATTGTCGCCCGGAGCGATCGCGCCTCCGTGGGTGCGGATGACGCGGCGTTCGCTTTCCAGGATGAGGAGGTCCTTGCGGATCGTGACCGCGGAGACGCCGAAACGCCCAGCCAGGTCGGTCACCCTGGCGCGCCGCTGCTCCTCCACGATCCGCGCGATCTGCTGCTGGCGTTCGCGTGCGAACACGCCATCGGGCACGTCGGCGGCCTTCGCGCTCACGGCATCTCGCCTCGGCTGGACACCAGACTTCGGTTGATTGCGATTGCGCTCACTTTGCATCGAAGCTGTGTCGAATGTCAAGCCGATTCAACCCTTGCGCGCGACACGTCGCAGCCCCCACGCGTGTCGTCCCGGGTGAGAGACGACGGCGACGAGGCCAAGGCTCGCCGTCAGGCGTTCAGGGCTTCCTGGCGGAAGGCTGCGGCATCCTCGAGACGGCGGCGGATCGCGCCCAGGAACCGGGCCCCCAGCTCGCCGTCGACCAGCCGGTGGTCCGCGGAGAGGGTGAGCTTCATGATGGACCGCACGGCCAGCCCGTCCCCGATGGCCACGGCCGTGGGGATCGCGCTCGAGACGGCGAGGATGGCGGCCTCGCCGGGGTTGATGATCGCGCTGAACTCCTCCACCCCGAACATGCCGAGGTTGGACACGGTGAACGTGCTGCCCGTCATGTCGTCCACCCCCAACCGCCCCTCGCGCGCGGCCGCGGCAACGGCGATCGCGCGGTCGTGGAGCTCGCCGAGCGCCAGGCGGTCGGCGTCCCGGATGACCGGCACGACCAGGCCGCCGGGCAGCGAGACCGCGAGGCCGAGGTGCACCCGGCGCCGCGGCCAGACCGAGACCCCGTCGGTGCGCGAGTTGACGTCCGGGAACTCGGCCAGGGTCTGGGCCGTGGCGGCCAGGACGAAGTCCGTGACCGTCAGGTTCGTGCCCGCGGCCTTGAGCTCCGCCCGGAGCGCAAGGAGGGCGGTCACGTCGACGGCCACGGTGACCGTGAAGTGCGGCGTGGAGGTCCAGCTGTACGTCAGGCGGTCGGCGATGACCCGGCGCACCCGGGTGAGCGGACGCGGCTCCTCTTCGCCCTCCACCGGAGGAACGGGGATCGTCGCGACCGGCA
>Ga0315284_10001617_pt1 | contig 32219 bp, 32 predicted proteins | sample YL17G09_16_MG_FD_203696 | JGI IMG/M metagenome (GOLD analysis project Ga0315284, IMG submission 203696) | Sediment microbial communities from Yellowstone Lake, YNP, Wyoming, USA - YL17G09_16 | ecosystem: Environmental > Aquatic > Freshwater > Lake > Sediment | place: USA: Wyoming | collected... | reverse complement strand
TAACTTTAGTTGGTGTAGCATTGTGAGCTTTTATAAGGTCTTTCGCGTTAACATAGCTAATACTTGTTGATATTTCGCTATTGATATTTAAATTGAGAAGATTTAAAAACAGGTTTATTTGTTGCTTAGAGTTTCCATCTAATTTTTCAAAATTTGCGTTAATTACTTGAAATTCGCTATCTGATTTAGATTTATCAATTTTTATATTAGATGGTGAATATCGGGATAACTGTAAATTTTTAGGTATTTTAATTTTTGTTTTGATTTCAGTTATTGGAGCGTTGCTTTCGTTTGAGATTAAGCAAGAATATCTATAAACGGCTCCAAATGGTGCCAATTCGTAATAAAACTTTATATTATCTTCTTGTTCTACAACTTCGCTCGAGATAACTTTTTTCTCAGTTTTAATTTGCGCTAATTTTCCCTTAAATATAATCAATTCTTGTATTTGACTTTTTCTTTTTTCTTTTTTACTCATTATCTTTCGCTTTGAAACAAAGTTAGTATTATACTTAAAAATTATATTTAAAATTTAAAAATTATTTTATTTTTTCCTACTTTAATTTAATTGCTCAATATAGAAATAAGATTAACGATAAGTTAAAACAATGTTAAACGAATTGGACGCATTATTTTACAGCGAAACAATAAAACCTACATTTGATTATGTTCATATCATATTAGCGCTCTACATATTTGGAGCCAATCCAAAGGGAGTAGGTCGTTACAAATTAAAGGAAGAATTAAGCGTTGGATCTGGTACTGCTAAATCGTTAATTAATAAGTTAAACGAAAAAATTAATTTTATTTCTGTGTCAAACGAAGGAATTCGAAAAGGACATGTTTTGACTCAGAAGGGTTTACAATATCTGTCCAAAATTAAGCAAAAAATTCCTATACTTAACGAAGGCGACGTTTCTGCTTTAAAAGAAATAATTATTTACCCTGAAAACACAAATCCATACTATTGTCAAATTAAAAACGCGTCTAACAAGTTAATTAACGGCGTCGAACAAAGAGACGCCGCGATAAAAGTAAATGGTATGGGATCTACGTGTTTAGTGTACGATGGGACTAAACTTATTTTTAAAGATCCGTTAGGCTCTTTTTCCGAAACCGATAGAAAACAAATGAACGTAAGCGAAAACGTACAAAACTATTTTAAAAATTTAAATTTAGAAAAAAACGATGTGATTGTAATCGGATTTGGTAAAGATGCTATAAAAGCGAGATTGGCCGCGTTAAATGCTGCTTTAACTTTAATATAAATCAACAAAATGATGGAAAAATGAAATTACAAAAAGATATTACGCTTTTATTACCTGCAAGGATTTTAGACGAGTTAAAGCACTGCGTAAACAATGCTAGTCCAAACGAGGCTTGTGGATTTGTATTTGGAGATATTGAAGAAATAAAACTATCAGATGGTAGCGGATATCAATATCGGTACGTAGCAAAGAAATTCAAATGTTTTGAATCAAACAAAAAATCAACAGTCGCGTTTCTCATAAATAATTTTGAAGAATTTAACAACGTGTTTAGACAAGCAGCCGAAGAATTCGGTTTAAAATTAATAAGCGTTTTTCATTCCCATCCATCAGGATCTCATCCAAGTGGAACTGATACAAATCACATGAAATTTTTAGATAATTGCGGACTCTCCAGTTTTAAATATCTCGTTTGGATCATTATGGACGCTTACAATAAGGAACTCAATGGATTTATTTATTTTAATAAGGAAATAATGGAAGTTGCAATAAAAATAGAAAAGTAAAATCTATTAGAAATTTTATCTTATTGTATTTGTTTGAATCCGTCTTTATCGATGGTGCAAATTTGAATATTAAAACCGGACGCAGCGTCTCGCTCTTTAGAGCTCGTTATTGCCGTTTTGATTAATTCGATTCCCTGTTCGCTAGTCAGTTTAGGCTTCCAATCGGCTTCTAAGACCCCGAGCGAAAACGGAGCACCGGATCCAAACGACAAAAACTTGTCCTCTTCGTAAAACGTTCCTAATAAATCAATGCCATACAGTTTTCCCTTGCTTTGTTTAACGGAATAACCTCCAATAATCATCATCGATAAAAAATAAGAACGCCCCGAAAAAAGAATGTTTCTCGTAACATTTGCTACGTATTTCGGTTCGGGTACTTTTCCGTCTTCAATCTCTTCTAATTTAGAAAGAGCTCTCAATTGATTAATTACGTATTGACAATCCGCAACGCCTCCAGAAATAGTCGCCGCGGCGTATTTGTTAATTTCGAATAATTTTTGAGCTTGTTTTGATGCTACAGTGAAACCTGCTGTTGCTTGGCTTTCTGTCGCTATAACAACGCCACTCTTAACCATAATTCCAACAGTTGTAGTATGCGATAGAACTTCTTTTAATTTAGATTCGTCTAAATTCTGAATATTAAATTTATTTTCCATCATGAAAATCTAGTATTTGATATATTTTCAATTAAGGTTTTGTAACGAATTATACTAAATAAAATAATTTTATCTATATTTATTTTTCTTTAATGTTTTAAAATAGCTTTTATTTTAATAAAATTTTAAAGATATCCTTTATTACCACACATATTCTTAGGTTATTTTAGAACGGTTTATTTACCTATGGCAAGATCAAAAAGAAGAAGTAAAAGAAAATACACCGGCAAGAAGTACAAATTTTTCTGTAAGAAGAGAAAGAGAGATCTTGAACGTCCTCCTATAAACACGCAAGTTGGAGAAGATAGAAAAAAGAAACAAAGCACAATGGGAGGAAATTTTAAATTAAAATTATACAGTTCAAATTTTGTTAATGTAACAGATCCAGAAACAAGAAAAACCTTAAAAGTAAAAATTTTAAAATTTGAAAGAAACGACGCTTCAAAAGACTTAAGTAGAAGACATATCATAACAAAAGGAGCAATAATAGAAACAGAAAAGGGGAAAGCGCAAATCACAAGTCGCCCCGGTCAACATGGCGTTCTAAATGCTGTGCTTATCCCTTGAATTAAATTTATTTATAATAAAAATGCTTTTTTACTTTTATCGTTAATAATTAATTAGAAAAAACTGTCTTATTTTTGCAAACTAACTTTTTTGGCTACTAATTTTAACTATTTCAATTATTTTTTATCAATGAGTTTTATTAAAAAGTTGGTCAAAAATCAGTCCTAATGGTTTTAAATATTATTTATGCAATGATATATTTAGCAATATAAGAATAATAAATTTCAATCTTTAAACGGGAGGAGATGAAATATTTCTATAATAGAAGTTGGAATTATTTTTCGCGCTTTAAATCTTTCTGAATCGTTATCGAAAACTAAAGAAAAAGAAAAATCGGACATTTTAAAAGGAGCTTTTCTTTCCGCAATAACTTCGTTTAGTAAAGAGTTATTTTCAGAAAATTTAACTTATATTGAAGGAAATACATACACGGCAATTTTCAGCCACGATTTGATTATTTCGCTCGAAAGCAAATACGAAGAACCTGTAATTGCGTACATTATTTGTGATGGTGCTAAGAAAAGGAACATAGATAAGTTAATTGACAAAAAAATAAAACCAATGCTAGAATCTTTGTTAACGCAATTCAAACAGAAATATAGCGGTAAAAATTTAATCCAGACGGATATTTTCGATTCGTTTAGGCAAAAATTGAGCTCGATTTTAGCAAATTAACTGTTAGATGTTACTCTTCAATCTTAATGTTTTTAACGTTCGCTTTTTTTCCTTCAATTATTTCTGTATTTTTACTTTTACAATGTTGACACTGAAACAATTGAAGCCCGGTTAAATACGCTTCTTCGCTTAATGTAACTGTTGAGATTTTACTGCATTCGCGACACTTAATCTTCCCTGGCATTATCTCGATGTTTAATTTAGCGCCTTCGGCAATAGAATCTTTAGTCGCCATTTTAAAAGATTCTTTTAATAAACGAGGGACAATAAGCGTTAACTCGCCTATTTCAAGATAAACTTCCGTTATTTTTTTAGCATTGTATTTTTTTGCCGTTTCTTCAGCAACTTTAAAAATATCGTACGCAAAAGCAAATTCGTGCATTATAATTACTTAGATCCTCGAATTCTCCTTATTTCTTTTGCAATTTCCAGTAAAACCTTAGATTTTTTTTTACCTTGAGTATTAATAACAACTCTACCGGGATCATCCCACCAAGTTCGAGAATATTTATAATTTGACTCTTTTTCGGCTGGATACGATAGTTTTACTGCCGCTTGAAGAATCTCGTTCGTTGTCACTTTTTCTATTGCAAGATTTTTAGCAATACGCCTTCCATTACTTCTGGATCTTTTGCTATCGAAGTACGCGGGCCAAAAAATTAAAAAAGGTTTCCTTGTTCGCATGATCACTGATAAAATTTTTTACGCTTAAATTTAAAAACTTACGAAGGAATATAAAAATTACTTGTAGTTAAAATTAAATTGTAATAAAAAATCATTAAATGATTAAAGAAATTATTGAAAAGTATTGTAGAGTATTTTATTAATATTGTTTTTTATTCGTTCAAAAATATATTCTTCTTCGTGTCCTAAATGATATAAATTCAAAAAACAGTCCACTTCTTGTTGAGAATCACCAAAAATTCTAATGTACCAACCTTCAAATGTCTTTACTTTTATGACTTTGAATCCTTCTTTTCTTGCAGAATATTTCAAGGATAAATTATTTATAAAATTATTCCAATCTCATATCAATACTATACAAAGGAAATAGTATAAATCGGAAAATAAATAAAAATAGTATAATTTCTTAAAAAGAAAAATGCTACACGAACGATTATAAATTAAAAGAAGAAGGAGAGATTTATAAAAATGAGTTCGACTGAAAATCGCGAAACGCTCCAAACCGATTTTTTAGAAAAAGTAGTCAATCCAAAATTTTCGCTTTTAAAATTTAAACAGAAGTTAGGTTCGGTTCGCTCAGAAAATCTTTAAATGATTTAAAAATTATTAGTATACTTTTTGAAAAAAGTAGTTAAAAAGCGATAAAAATAAATTTTATAATAAGTTTTATAATTTGTTATATTTTTAATTTTAAGTTTTTGCAACAGATACTTGTGTATGGAAGAAAAAAAAAGAATTATCAAAATGTCTCAACCTAAATATAATACATTTAGCTCCAACGCGGGAGCGTGGTCTAGATTCAACAGATTCCTTCTGTTCCTAGAATGGGCACGGGGAAGTGGTCTAGCTTGGTATGATACATAATTTGGCGTTCAGCTAAATTAATCAAATTGGCTGGGGGCCAAGTGGCCGGGGGTTCAAATCCCTCCTTCCCCATTTTTCTTAGATTGTATCAAATTTTTGTTTATTTATAATTAAATATATAGGTTCTTTCGCGAAATGATGGTTTCACGAACTATTTATCAAATATCAGAAAAAAATCAAAAAATTTTATAAAAACTTGAAGTAAAAAATTCCATAGGAATTTTACTGACAATCTTAAATAGATTAAAATCGTATATAAACGTATGAAATATAAAAAAGAGATTTTCTTCATTTGTATTCTATACGGTTTCTTTACCTTTATTATTGGTTTAAATCTTTTATATCCCAATCCAGACGAAGGAGATATAACTCCATTACTTCCGGGAACAACAACATCTGATTTATCATTACAATTTTTGGTTCTCGTTCCTTTAGGTGCAATTATAGGATCGCTTTTAGGGTATTTATTCGCGCCTTTATTTTTATTGGTTCACAAAAAAACAGTTGGGAGATCACTCAGCTATGGTATTCAAGAAAGACCCTCACCTACGAAATTTAATAAATTTTTTAGAGGCTTCTTTCCAAGTCTAATGGCTATAAATTTTGGTTTAATCTTGTCCAGTAATTCTTTCTTGAGAACACTTATTTTTTCTCAAAATCAATTAGAAAGCAACACTGAATCGTCTCTTATCATCTTATTTGTTTTATTTCTTTTAGGTTGGACTTTAGGAGCTGCCTTTGCATTATTTTCTTCCGTTTGGTTCCTTAAAGAAGCAGGAATAGTATACGATAATAAAAAAAAAGTGAATGATTCGGATTATCCAATTGAGGTTCACTCAGTGGGAGGTTGGTATTCCTATTTCTTGAAAGGTTATGCTGGTATAAGCGTCATCCTTACATTATATCAAATAACCTCACAAGAAATCTTAAGGGCCGGGGAAACGGGCAATATATTATTAATTTTTACACTTGTTTTTTTTCCCTTGTTAATAATGATTTTAGTATTACCTTCGGTGGTCTTTTTTGATTGTTTAAAGGGACACAGAAATAAATATATAAGAAAATTTGCGGGTAAAATCGGAATTCTTAATTATATCGAACTCGAAATTCATGAAATCCAAAAATAATTTATCTTCTTTTTTTCATGAGCCCTCAATAGTAAGATTTCTTGTTGATTTTTCTTTGACTAATTTTAAGTCAGTTAAACTTAAAACTTAAGAATTAATAAACTCAAATTATCACATATTAGATAAAAACCAAAAAGTTTTATAAACATCGGAAGTGAAAAAAAAATTGGTTCATAATCCACAAGCAACGAACGATGCGCTTTCAATATTGAGGAGCGGAGAAAATTTCAATTTTTACGTGATCTTTTTACTCGTCCTCGTTTTATTTATTTATTTTAGCGAAATCAAAAAGAAGAATTGGAATGCAATAGCTGCAGGATTGGCTCTTTATATGGTGCATTGGTTGGCTGAGATAATCAACGCCTTATGGCAACCCTTAACGGGGCATGCGTTATGGACAATTCCTACGGGAACTGCGTTTTTAATTCTTATTGGAGTAGGAATCGAACTAAGCTTAATGTTCGCCATAGCGGGACTTGCGGTATCTCGGTTGTTGCCAGACGATCCAAACGAAAAAATAATGGGATTACCAAATAAAATAGGCAGAATAGGAGTCGCACTTGCGAACGCCGCACTTGCCTCTATTATAGAGATTTTTTTGGTAATGACGCCCACCTTTGTATGGGTTTGGGAATATTGGAATGCGCTTACTGTATTTATCTTTGTATATATTCCATTTTTCTTCGCAGCCGTATATGCGTATTACTGGAAACCAAAGAAACAGAAAACATTCATAGGATCTCTTGCTCTAGTTAATATTTTACTTCTGATCATTTTTGCGGGAATTTTACAAATTATCTAAAATTTAATCGCTATATCTATCTTTTTTTTTTCTTATTATTAGCTTTAATTTTGTAAATTTTTTAATAACTCGTGTTATATTATCAAATAAAACTTTAAACTTGACTTTCAAAGATAGAAGATAGTTAATTTATAGTTATCCTTTCAAATAAAATTTGTCGGAATGGCTGAGAAGTGATTCGTGTTTATATGTTTTAACGAGAATTGGTTAGATTCTCACAAAATGTTGCAATAAGTCGACAAATTTTAGCAATTCGCTATTGTTTTTTATTCCTTGCCGTGTAATTCACTTTTTCAAGGATCTTCAAAGTCTGATAAGATTAAAGAGAAAAGTCTAAATTTGACGCGTGGTGGCAAATAGTACAATTGGAGATACTAAGTTAATGTTTTTATTACTAATAGTTTATATATAAGTGGTGGCAATATAAGATCATGGTATTCATTTTTGAAAAAAACGTCAAGAGGAAAAATAAGACTTACACATATGTTTGCCTAGGACATAAAAAACGTGTGAATGGTAAATCTAAGCGAATCTGGGAAGTAGCTCTCTGCCGAAAGGATCAAATTGAAGATAATCTTACTGTTATAAAGCGAAAACTATCCAGAAATCCCCCAAAACCTAAAGAATTTGCATTTGGTTTTGTATATGCACTATATTCAATTTCTAAAGAGATCGATTTAATTAAAATTATAAACCATTGTACCTCAAAGCGAGAACAAGGATTCTCAGTCGGGGAATATATCACCTTACTTGCGATAAATCGGGCAGTTGCGTTGAATTCCAAGAGTCAAGTCCGGAAATGGTTTGATAAGACGGCGCTTTCGCGCTTTTTTCCTGATATTTCCGAGTCCTTAACGACCCAAAACATTTTAAACCAGATGGAATATTTGGATCAAGAAACTATCCGGAATGTTGAAGAACTAATCTGCAAGAAATTATTTTCCGAGTTCGGGTTAAAATCGGATTGTTTTTTGTACGATCCTACTAATTTTTATACGTATATTCGGGATTACAAGAAAAACACCATCGCTCAACGGGGACATAACAAGAGAAAGAGAAATGAGTTGCGACAGGTAAACATGTCCTTGTTGGTCACCCAAAATGAGTGTAACATCCCATTGATGCATGAAACCTACGAAGGGAATGTTTCCGATGTGACACATTTTAAACAAGTGCTATCTCTTATGGAGGGTCGTTTTAAAGCAATCGGGCTCGCACTACCCACGATCACGTTGGTATTTGACAAGGGAAATAATTCAGAAGAGGCGTATAAATTCTTGGATTCTAAGAGTATTCATTTCGTGAGTAACCTACGGCCCTCCATGAAAGTATCTAAACCCCTCTTGGATGTACCCTTATCCGCTTACGAGGAATTATGGACGAAGAAGAACGGACGCAAAGTGTTTGGATATCGAACTACGACAACGGCGTATCTCGGCAAGGACAAAAGTAATACGGTAATTGTAACCTTTGACGAAGGTACCTTTGCTTTACAACAACATAACCTTGATGATAAGATTGCGAAGGCAATTTTAAAATTGAAGGAATTTGTCAAGAGTCAGTTGAATACTAAGCCACAATGGAAGGATCCGAGAAAAGTGGCATTGAAAATCGATCGAGACATTCTTAAAAGCAAGAAATTACGCGCTATCATTGTCATTTCCGTGGAAAAAAAAATCAATGGGTCAGAATTAAAAGTAGCGTGGAAAATTGACAGCGCTGCTCGAGAAGGATATTTGAACCACCTGGGAAAATCCATCCTTTTTTCCGACAGGAACGAGTGGAGCACTTTAAACATCGTTAAGTCCTATCGAGCGCAAATCAAGGTGGAACAGCAATTCAAGGAATTGAATAAAAGAGGTAGGATCAGCGTCATGCCCGTATACGTCTGGACAGATGAGATGATAAGGGTGCACATGTTTATTAGCGTGTTAGCCTTGCTTCTTTCCAATTTACTCTATAGGAAAATACACTTAGCAGGGATTACAGCTTCCAAAGAGACGTGTTTTGAGTCCTTGGAAGACACGAAAGAGATTCGCTTGTATTACAATGATAAAGAGCCTCCTGATGTGCTCCTCACCCAGATGTCTCCCTTGCAACGCAAATTATACAAGATCTTGGATTTGAAGCGTTTTATTGGAAAATAATTTTTGAGTGGTGGAAAAAAAAAAATTTTCTTTACCTAGAAACCATAAGCTCACATTATACAATTTATCTTTGAAAGTGAAGTTAGAGCTAAAATTTTACAGCTTTAACGATTTATTTTCTAAGATTTCCACTTTAATGTTGGGATCTTTTTGCTCCATTATTTTTTTAAATTCACTTAAGTTTAAATCCCAATTATGCATCGGAATTACGATTTTAGGTTTTATATCTTTTGCAGATTCGCAAGCTTCCTCAAAGTCCATCGTATATTTTCCACCGCATGGAAGCATTGCTACATCAATATTATATTTAGCTAGTTTTTTCATTTCAGGTATTTTTTCCGTATCTCCCGCGTGATATATTATTTTACCTTCTGTTTCTATAATAGATCCTGCCCATTCGTTATTTTTAGGATGCGTCTGAAGGTTTATCGTATAGGCAGGGAAAAGTGTTATTTTGATGTCCTCAATACTAAAAATATCGCCTATTTTCAAACATTTTCCGTTGTATTTTTTCAAACGTGTTGCTATGCTTTCTGGACCAATTAATAAGGTTGTCTCTTTTAGTAATTTTTTAATATCGATATTTGAAAAATGATCTCCGTGCGAATGACTTATTATTATAATGTCTGCTTTTTCTGGTTCTTTTTTGAGTTGAAATGGGTCGAGATAAATAATTTTTCCACTATTAGTTATTATTTTAAACGCAGCGTGGCCTAACCAAAAAACTTCCATACGTAACTCCTCTTTAATCAATTAAAAAAATTATTTTAGGAAAATATATAATATAAAAATATATTTGTTCTAATCTGGTTTTTCTTCTTTATTACCTTTTTTTTTTTGCAAAATTAGTTCTCGTAACTTTATTGCATCTTCAAAATTTGAATCTATTTCTAAAGCTCTATCAATCAATTCAAGAGAGTTATCCATTCTATTTTGAGCTAAAAGCACTAAAGCTAAATTGTACCACGCAGGAGGATCGTATCCATTAAGTTCAATAGATCTTTTTATTAATTCTTTAGCTTTATCCAATTCTCCTTTTTTAAGATAAGCAAACCCTAAATAATTCCACGGTTTTGCTTTACTTTTGTCTATATTAGTGGCTTTTACACAAGCTTCAATTGCTTTGTCGTACTCTCTTTTTTGATTGTAAATCGCGCCTAAATTACACCACGCGTCGAAATATTCTGGTTTAAGTTCTAATGCTTTGTTGTAAGCTTCAATTGATTTATCAATTGCACCTTGTTCTTTATATACATTTCCCAAATTGTTCCAAGCTTCAAAAAAATCCGGTTTTAAACTAATGGCTTTTTCGTACGCTTCTAATGCGTCGGAAATTTCTTTAATTTTATAAAACACATTACCAATTTTGTTCCAAGCTTCAAAATAGTTTGGATCCATTTCTAAAACTTTCTTATACGCTTCAATGGCTTTTTCGTAATTCACTTTTTCTGCATACGCAGAGCCAAGGTAATTCCACGCTTCGAACGAATCCGGTTTTAATTCTATCAATTTTTCGTAATTGGTAATAGCAGTATCAATTTCACCTTTTTTTTCGTACTCTTTTGCTAAAAATTCGTAAGCTTCGATTGAATCCGGTTTTAATTCAACAACTTTATTATACGCTTCAATTGCTTTATTTGTTTCTCCTTTTTCTTTGTACGCGTAAGCAACATAATTCCAAGAATCAAAATTATTTGGATTTATTGATAGAACTCTATTAAAAGCTGCAATTGCTTTGTCTAAATCTCCTGCTTCACTATATATTTCACCGAGTCTTTTCCAAGCATCTATAAATTTCGGTTCAATTTCTAGAGTTTTCATGTACGCTTCGATAGCTTTTTTAACATCTCCAACTTTGTCGTACATAGAAGCGAGATGGTGCCATACTTCTAAATTAGTCGGTTCTATCGTAATAGCTTTATTATATATTTCGATTGCCTTCTTTAAAACGTTATTTTTAACGTAAAGGCTGGCTAAATTAATCCAAGTCTTAATATTCTTTGGATTTAGTTCTAAAACTCTATTATATGCCATAATTGCTTTTTCAACGTCCCCAACCTCTTTATAGGCGCTCCCAATATTATTCCACGCTTCTACATTTTTTGAATCAATTTCTAACGCTTTATAATACGATTCTATTGCTTTTTGAAATTCTCCTTTCTTAAAATAAGAAAAACCAAGATTACTCCAAATTTTAAAATATTTAGAATCAATTTCTAACGCTTTATTATACGATTGAATAGCGCTTTCGAAATCTCCAATTTCTCTATAAGTAGTACCTAAATTATTCCAAGCTTCCATCGACTTTGGATTGTGTTCAATCGCTTGGTTGAACGCTTCGAGTGCTTTGTTAAAATCTTTTTTTTTAAAAAATTCTATCCCAAATTCGAGATTTATTTTAGACTTTATAAATTTAGATCGATTCGTGTAATCGTTTATTTTTGTTTCAATCTTTTGCAATAAATCAGGATTATCTTCGTTCAATTTTTTAGCAGTATTTAAAATTTCTATTGCGTTCGAATAATTCTTTATAGCAATTTGCAATTTTCCGCTCTTCTCGTTGTTTAATCCCTCATTAGCAGCTTCTGTAGCTGTTTTTAATAATTTTTCGACGCTCATCTTCTTATGCCAACTATAGAATTAAGTATATAATTTATATTTAAAAAAGAGTATTTAATTTTAAGTTAGACCAAATTTTAAAGCTTTATTCTTTTTTTTTTTTTACTTTCAATTCGGAACTTAAGAGTCCGATTTTTTTAGAGATTCCAAAAACATCTGACTTAGAAATATCTATTTCTCGTAATCTCTCTAAAAACAATTGATTTTTAAAAGACGGAATCTCGTTTATTACGTTTGGTTTTGGAATTAGATTAATTAATCTTGGATTTAAATTTACATCGTTCTTCGAAATTAATTCGTTTTGAAGATTTTTATTTTCAGAAAACAAATGCTCCAAATGCGGATTATTAGGCTTTAAATCGTTGTTGTGTACCTCTTTAAGGTTAGGATATTTAATTGGAACTGTGGATTCTGTTATTCTACAAATAGGACAGTTTGTTTCATCTATACAGTGAATACAAGGCATATTTCATATTGAATTAACATTTATTTTAAGTTAAATAATTTATATTAATTAAGTTTTTTATTCTTTTTTATTATAATCCTAAAAAGTTCTTTTAAGGAACATTCACTTTTTTTATTAGCTTACAGAAAATAAAGCTAGGAATTAAATTAAAAATATTAATTAAGTAGAAAGAAATAAAATCAATAAATACAAGCGCGGGTAAAAAAGCGAATGGTTAAAGGAATTATTTTATCTGGCGGTTTTGGGACTCGTTTAAGGCCTCTTACTTGTACAATTCCTAAGACTTTAATGCCAGTTGTTAATAAACCTGTAATAGAGCGACAAATGCTGTTATTAAAAAGCGCCGGCGTTAAAGAAATTGTTCTTGCCGTGAGCGTTATGGCTGACGAATTGAAAAAATATTTCCAAAATGGCGAAAAAATTGGAATCAACATTCAATATACTGACGAAAAGATTCCCATGGGAACGGCGGGTGCAATTAAATTAGCGGAATCGTATTTAAAGGACGATAACTTTTTTATGCTGAACGGAGATGTTATATTAAATTTTGATTTTAAAGACATGCTAAAAAATCACGAAAAATATAACGGAATCGGGACAATTTCTAGTAGAACCGTTGAAGATCCCTCGAGATATGGCGTATTAATCGTTGATAAAAAAACAAACATGATTGTACAATTTTTAGAAAAGAGCGAATATAAACCCCCCGATAATAAAATAGTCCCTATGCCTATTAACGCAGGAGTATATATATTAGAACCGGAAATTTTTTCTTATATTCCTTTAAGAAAAAAAATTTCAATTGAAACAGAAATATTTCCTAAAATTGCAAGCGAAAAGAAACTATTTCATTATCCTATTTCAGGCGTATGGAAAGACGTAGGAAAACCAGAGGAATTACTAGATGGAAATATCGCCTTAATGAACGATATTTTGAAAAATCTAGGCAATAAACAAGAGAATTTAATAGACGATAGCGTTAAGCTTGAAGGAAATGTTTTAATTAATCCCCCTGTTACCATCGGTGAGAACGTAGTAATAAAGCGCAATTGTATTATAGGTCCAAACGTAGTAATTGGGGACAATGTATACATAGATAAAGATACAGAAATAAAAGACGCATTAATCTATAGTCAGACAAACATATCAAAAGGAGTAAAAATAGAAAAAGCTATTATTTCTAATAATTGCATCATCCGAGATAACGCCGTCTTAAAAGGAAACGAAAAAGCTTTAATTATATTAGCCTCTTACGTAGAAGTGGAAAATAATATTCGATTAATTACTGATATAGATAATTCCGTTTCAATTTGTCATCACGAGACCGTTAAAAACGACAAAATGTATTCAAGATCGCTTACCTCTAAATCTATCAGCGATTAACTCTAAATAAGATTTTGTAATCGAATCTTCTTTTTTTATCCCAAATAACGTTAAAAAATCAAAAAGGATGTTTCGGTACTCGTCTAAATTTTCTTTCGAATCTGATAAAATTTCTACTTCAATAAAATATTCTTTCAAAACGGGAATATAATCGATTAAGGCTTCAATACGACGATTCTTGTGTTCAAACTCGTACAATTCTCGTTCTTTTTTGACAGTAAAAATCTCTCGGAACCCTAATGTTTTTAAGAGTTCTTTTAGCTCGTCTCCTTTCTCCACTTTTATTTCTATTTCTTTGCGAGTTTTGGTTAATTTATCCATTTTTTTTCCTTTATACGCTAAATAATAGTTAGTTTTTTGTTTGAAATTTTTATCGTTATTATTATATTCGGTCGATTTACGAACCCTTAAAGCCTCGTCTGTTTCTTTAAAATCTCTCAGTCCCTGAGGCATATTAAAGTAAGTATCTTCGTGAATCAGCGATATTTTGTAAATTCCGCTATTCTTCTTGAACATTATCTTCATTAAATCAAAATCGTTTATTTTTGCCTTTATTTCAATTTCGAGCATTTGCGATTTTTTATTCTTTTAAAAAGTATTATAATTAATTATATTTTATTTATTATTAATAGTTTCATCACGAGTTGAGATAATATAGCCCAAACTCAAATTATCGTCCAAAAACTTGCTAAAGAGTACGGTTATTTGCCCTATATGGTTGAGAGGTATATAAGTTTTTTAGGAGTAGACGAAACAATAGAACTTCTAAAAGCAAACGAACGACCGTTAATCCCTTCGATACGTGTTAACACTTTAAAGATTGAACCAAAAAAATTAAGAGAAAGATTGGAGATCAAAGGATTTGAGTTAGAACCGATTGAAGGGGTCCCGTACGCTTTTAAAGTAAAAAAAAAAGCGATAAATTTAGGTTCGACTCACGAATATCTTCAAGGATATTACTACTTGCAGAATGTTGCGTCGATGTTTCCTTCCATAATACTTGACCCGAAACCAAACGAAGTCGTTATTGACATGTGCGCTGCTCCCGGAAGTAAATCTACTCACTTAGCTCAAATAATGGAAAATAAAGGAACACTAATTTTAATCGAAAGAAATAAAAAAAGAATCCCCTCATTGGAAATTAATTTACGAAGAATGGGAATTGTTAACTCAATAATTATAAATATGGACGCTATTAACATTAAGGAATTAAATGTTCAAGCAGATAAAGTGTTGCTTGACGCACCGTGTACGGGAGAAGGGTTAATAAGAGAAGACTTAAAAAGAAAAAAAAGTAAGAGTAAGATTGATATTGAAAAAATGGCGTCCATTCAAGTAAAACTTCTAGAAGCTGGCTTGACTGTATTAAAAACTGGTGGACATCTTTTATATAGCACTTGTTCTATAGCCCCCGAAGAAAACGAAATAGTAATTGATCAAGTACTAAAAAAGAACTCATCAATTTCTATTTGCAAAATTACGCCTCAATTTGGAGTAAATGGTTTAGTAAATGTTTATGAAAAAACACTTAATCAAGATATAAAACTTTCGCAGCGAATTTATCCCCATATTCACGATACTATTGGATTTTATTTTTGTTTAATAAAAAGAAATTGAAAGTATGAGTTGAAACATCGATAAATATTAAATTAAATTTAATTTAATTTGTGACATTTTTTTTTGTTTTCAAGTTAATTATTGCCTTTTTCTTAAATAATATCCTTTATCCACAAGATTCACAGCTATTATTTCTTTAGGATTTGTTTTTAGATAATTCTCGAAATTCATCAAGGAGCAAGCTAATGAAATTAATTCGTTAGAAAGATTAAAGATTAATAAAATATCTTCTTTTTTTAACTCTTTTGAAATATTTACAATCATTTCCTTTTTAATTGGATTTCCATATAATACGGCTTTTTCTGCTTCGTTGTTTACATATAAGTAATTATTTTCGTTCGATATTCGGAAGTTATGTAGTAATTCAGCACCTTCTAAACTTAAAAAAAATTTGTTATTTTTCACGAATCCAAAATAAACGCCTGCAGACATTATATTGGCTTTGAATTTGGATTTACTTATTACTTCGCTTAATTCGGTTGAAATTAAATAAACAGACGGATATTTATCGTTTGGGTCTGATTTATTAAACGAGATGTATAACGAACTTTTATTTTCATCAAAAAATAAAGAATAATTTGAAGAAATATTTTCAAACATCGTGAATATGAGATTTCTTTCAAACTCATTGATTTTTCTAAAATTTGTTTTTGATTTCATATTACAATAAATTGCAAAAATTAGAAAAGAGATAATTTTTTTATATTAATTACTAAATTATTATTTTTAAAATTAAAGTTTCTCTTTGAGAAGGGGTATAAAAAATGGGTATTCGAAAAATTGAAGACGAGATGGATCTTAGAGAAGCTATGAAAAAAAAAGCAACCGAACTAAAAATTAAAGAGATCGAAGCAAAGGCTTCGGCTGAAAGCCTAACTAAAGATAAAATTGACGAGTTAGCAAAAAGGCACGGCGTAATTTTGGCGTTAAATCCTAAACTGAAGGGCGAGGTTAAACTATTGCAGGAAAAATACAATATTCCTTCTTCGAAAATAATTACAGAGCAAATTTACGAATCTGATGTATTAGTAAAAGCAAAAAAAATTGATAACGAAAAATTAGGAATGCTAGCGTACCAGCGCGTTTTAATGCGTAAAGAAGAGACCGGCGGTATTTTGCAATTATCGGAAGTATTTGAATTAATAAACACCGGAATTTTGAATGGAGTAGTAGAATTAAAAGATTTAGTTAAAGCTATGAAAATCTTGAAAAATAACAAGGTAATTGACGATATTAGAGAGTTGGATTCCGGAGTTTTCGTAATTCATTTTTTTCCAGTTCAATATACAGGCGACGAAGTCAAGGTACTTGAGTTGGCTAAAAAAAAAGATTTTTTAACTTTAGAAATTGTGTGTATAGCATTTAATTGGTCTCAAGATAGAGCATTAAAAGTGTTACGATCTCTTGAAAACAGTGGCGTAGCTAAAGTTAAGGAATCTCTTTTAACGGGCAAACAGTGGTTTTTTCCTTCGCTGTAAATCCTTTATTCAAGCTTTATTTTAAAAGCAATTTGGTCGTCGTCGGTTTTAATAATAAATCCTCGATTATCTTTCGATAAAATTCTAAAAACCTCTTCCAAATCTAATTTGGGAAGATTACTAAACTCTCTATCGGCCTCTCTTATTTCAAAAATCAAGATCGGATCGAGCTTACCAAATTCAAGCGCCCAATTATAAATATCTTCTGCCCATATTTCAAGGGTCTTCCAATAAACTCTGAGTTGATCTTTTTGCTTATTTAAAAATTTCGCAAGGTTTTGCTCTACTAATTCTTCAGCAATTTCGTTTATTGCCTTGTTTCGATCATCGAAATTTTTAAAAGGTTTTTCGGAATGTAATTGTCTCAAATATAATATATGAAGAATTGCGCATTTAGCGTAATCGAAAACTACTTTAGCCCATTCAGTTCTCCACGATTTGTAATCGTTTGGATTCTTTTTTTTATCTGGGATAAAATACATGAATTCGTGTTTAGTTTCTTCGAGCCAAGGATAATTTTCTAATAATTTTTCGTAAGGAGATAATTTTTTTTCTATAACGCCTTTTTCTCCTACAATTTCTTGTTCGAGCGTCTGTAATTGGGATTCTACGTATTCTGCGTTATCTTCGTAAGAACTATTATCTATTTGTTCGAACGATTGAACCAAGAATTTATCTATTTCGTTTAGGCGTTCTTCAATAGTATCTAGACCGCTCTTTTCTTCAACTTTTGATTCAATATTTTCGTCTTCTTTTTCTATTTCGTCTTCAGTTTCACGCTTTTGGACAGATTCTCTTTCCTTTACTTCTTTTTGCTTTTTTAACTCTCTAAGTCTCTGAAGTTCTTTCCTAAGCGCTTCTAACTCGCTTTGAGTTGTTTTTTCAACTTCTTTAGATTGTTGGTCTTGGGTTTTATCTTTTTGTCTTTCCATAATATTATAAAAATAATTTTTTAATTATTCTCCAAATTCGTTTTTCCAATCATCGTACTTTTTTAATTCGCTTTCTGTAGTCATTGGTTTTACTTTTTTTAACGCTTTTTTGAAATCTTCAATAGTAATATCTCTAATGTTCAATTCTTTTTCGGTATTGTTTAATAAACCGCCTATATCTAATTCTCGAACGGGAAGCATAATAACTTCTCTACAGACATTTGCTATATCTCGTCCAGAATATCCATCAGACCTTGTGGCTAATTCTATGAAATCTTCGTCTTCCAAAGCGGAATTTATTCCTGTCGTTTGAATCCTAAAGATTGCAGCTCTAGCTGGCACATCGGGGAGCGGAACGTAAATCTTTTTTTCAAATCGAGATAACATAGCTGCGTCTAAATCCCACGGTCGATTTGTTGCTCCTAATATTAACATAGGTTTATCGTGAGTTGATTTAACGCCTTGTATTTCGCTTAAAAGTTGAGTTTTAACTCTTCGCTCGCCTCCACTCTCCGTACCTTCTCCTCTTTTAGTAGCAATTGAATCGATTTCGTCCATAAATATCAAACTTGGAGCTTTCATTCTCGCAAGTTTAAATAAAGAGCTAATTAATTTCTCGCTTTCACCAAGCCATTTGCTTAATAAATCAGCTGAAGAAGTACTAAAAAAAGTAGCGTTGCATTCCGTTGCAGCAGCTTTAGCAAGAAGCGTTTTTCCACTTCCTGGAGGTCCAAATAATAATATTCCTGACCAAGGCTTTCTTGCTCCTTTAAATAAATCTGGCTTAATCATAGGTAATACGATTGCCTCTCTTAACGTTTGTTTACAATTTTCTAAACCCGCAATCTCAATCCATCGCACGTTTGGAGATTCTGTAAGAATAGTTCCAGAAACCATGTTCATTAGTTCTTGTTCTTCGTTGCTGAGACCTTCCCCTTCCGATTTAGATTCGTCTCCCTCGGATTTTGAGCCGTGTTTTGGAGACGAAATATGTCTAGCGCTTCCTCCTCCAGTTTTTGATTTCAAAGCCTTTGCTCTATTTATGTATTCTTCGACAGATTTTTGAATGTTAGACTGCATTATTGGATTCTTGTTAAATTTTAAAAATTGTATTAATATTTCTGCTGCTCGCTGATATTTGTTTATAGCTTCGTTATATTGCCCAGCTTTCTCTAAAGCAATCGCTTGATTCGCTTCTTGTTTTGCAAACAATAATAATTTTGAATCGCTCGAACTCATAGAAGTATGCCTTTTTTTTAAGTAAAAATATTGATGTTTTTTAAAAATGTGTTAATGTTTTTATTCTTAATATAACTTTTTTGATATTTAAATAAATCCAAAAACATATTTCAAATTAATTTTAAATTTTCAATTAATTTTTAATATTGGACTCCAAATAGTTATTATTTTTATGCAATTAATCAATAATATTATAATTGAAAATTTATTTTATATTACTTAATAAGAAATAAAAAAATAAGTATTTCATTATGGGTTCTCTAAAAGATCTCTCAGGCTGGTTGTCAGGAGGAAGAAAGAAAGAAAGCGTTCGCACCGCTTCCGTAAAACTTAAGGTATTTAATAAGCGCTTGATGCGCCAATCAAAAAAATTAGATATGTCCTCAAAAATAGCAAAAGAAAAAGCGATAAGCTTAAGACGAGAGGGCGACTTAGAAGGATCTAAATTTCACGCAAGGAATTATCTTCAAGTAAGAAATCAAGCAAGAGCAGTTGATGCGTTTAGAACAAATTTAGAAAGTTTACAATTCAAACTAGACAACGCTGGTGCAATAAAAGATGTTGCTGAAATTTTTAAAGGCATAGCCCAATCCGTTTCGGGATTAAAAAAAAATCTCTCGATTCCACAAATAACTGAACTAATGAAAGACATCGAAATGGATATCAGCGATTTTGAGGTAACACAGGATATCACAACTGATGGAATGACTGACATGAATTTAGACACAGCTGTGACAGATTCTAGAGTCGACGAATTTTTATCGGAAGTGGACACTGAAATAGGCGTAGAGACGGGAGTAGCGTTACCCACGGCAGGAGCTGGTGGACAAAAAATTAAAGACCTGGAAGAAGAATTGAACCGTCTCAAATCAAACGAATAATAATCTCGATGAATTGAATTGGGTTAATATTAAAGCATTGAAATGTGTTTTACTATTAAAATTATAATTACTTTATATCTAATTTTTATTTCGTTTGGATTTCTATATTTTTCATTTTGAAAAATTTGAATTAAAATTTGTTTAGGACGCTTTATATATTATTTTATTGGTTTTTCTATTTTAGCTTTTATAACTTCGGCTACTTTCTCTTTTAATGATACAAACGCGCTTAATGCTTTTTCGTGGAATGTTTTTTCGTTTTCTACGAGCTTTTGTAATATATGCTTTAATGATTCGACCTTTGCTTTTCCAAAAGCGTCGGTGGCTGTTTTGGCTTCCGTTTCTTCTTTTTTCGCTTTAGAATCCGCTTCTTTTACGGCGTCTTCGGCTTTATCTAACTCGCCAGGTTTTAATTTTTCTTCCGATTTTGCTTGAACTTTTTCAAGCTGTTTTTGCGCTTTTTCTAACTCTTTTTTAGCAGCCTCAGCTTCCTTTAATTTGGTGTTTAAGGCCTTAAGACTTAACATAAGATCATTAAGGGGTTTTATGAAATTTTCTTGAAGTTCTTTTACTTTTTCTGAGCGAGCTTTCTCGACGATTTCGTACATAGCTACCGCAGAATCAAGAGCATTTTTTAGCGAGGGCGTTTCTATATCCCCGTAAGCTTTTAGAGATGCAATTCCTTCTTTCGATTCTTTCGATACGTTTAAATCTGCGTTGAAATATTGAGTAGTTTCTTTAATCACTTTTTTGATGGCATCTTCGGTGATTCCAAAAGCGCCCGAAATACTACTAACAACACCTTTAAGTTTGTCTTTAAAACTCATGGATTTTGTTCCCTTTTATTTTTTTAAATTATAAGACTTAAAAAATGATAATACATCAATTGTATAAAACTTCACGAAAAGAGATAGGAAATCTTTATATTTTAGGCGCTAAAAATTGTTTCATATAAACCACAAAAATGTTTTCAGAAAGCTTAAAGTTAATTAACTAAAAACTTTATTTTAGAATTATTTATAAAAAAATTTTAAACATTAAAACGTGATATTTTTGAATCCCGAACTAATTGCTATAGGAAGTTGTACGCTTGATTGCATTATTGAGGTTAAAGACATACTACGATTTGAATTGTTTGATAAGGCCACTGTTAAAAAATATACTGCAATTGAATATTCTCGAAAATTAAATATAGACGGAGTCCATTTCGTTCCCGGAGGTTCTGGGGCAAATATAGCTGCCGATTGTTCGATGTTAGGATTAAAAGCGATGTATATTGGGATATTAGGAAACGACTTCTCGGCTCAAATTTGTTTAGACGATTTAAAAAATCGCGGCGTTGATCTTTCGGAAGTAAAACAAGTAGATACGGATTCTACCGCCTTATCCGTAATCTTAAAAACGGAATGGGGAAAGGATCGTAGTATTCTTGCTTATAAAGGAGCAAATAATCTATTAACACCTGAAGACATAAAAGAGGATTTATTTGACGATATAAAAGCGTTTGCTTGGACTTCCTTAACAACAGATAACGCTTGCAGAGCAATTGAGAAATCAATAAGTCTTACAAAAGATAGGGGTGGAAAAGTATTTGCTGCGCCTAGTATGTCTATTATAAAAAACAACGAAAAATGGGCTAAAATTTTAATATCTAATTCAGACGTAGTATCTCTAAACAAAGACGAAGCTAAAGAGTTCACGGGAGAAGTTGAGACCTTAAATATGATAAACAAATTCCACGATTTAGGCGTAAAATTAATTTCCATAACAGATGGTCCTAACGGTTCAATTATCTCCGATGGAAAAAAAATTATTAATAGTAACGTTTACAAGTTTAAAGTAATGGACACCACAGGCGCAGGAGACGCTTTCTTAAGCGGAATTTTAATCTCTATTTTAAAGGGTTACACATTAGAAAAAATCTCAAAAATAGCAACCGCTCTATCTGCTTTAGAATGCATGTCCTTTGGAGTAAGAGCAGGATTACCTAATAGTTTTCAAGAATTAGAAGATTTTGTTAACACACACGTGTTAAAACAAATTATATCCTCAATACATTAGAAAAATATTAAATATGAATTGGATCAATAAATTTTAATTTTTTAACGTATTTTTATTTTCAAGAAATAAAAATAAAACGCGCTCTTAGTATAGTGGTAGAATCATTGCCTGCCACGCAATGACAATGGCAATATCGACAGTGTCGAAAAATGGGCCCGGGTTCAAATCCCGGAGGGCGCATTTTTACTATATTTTTCTATTACAGTATTTTATTGAATAAAACTTAAAAAAATAAAGAGAAAATACTTTAAAATTTCGTAATAATCTATAATACAATTAAATCGAAAAAAATTCGATTTTTAAATGAATCCAAGAAAATCTCCGACATCAGAAGCTTCAGTTATTTCTAATCCGAAATAATGTTTCAGAATTTCAACTATAAAATCTAAATACATTTTTTCCAGTTTGATGTTAAATTTCTCGACAATAAGATCTACAATATACTTAAAATTTATTTTCTTCTGATTTTCTTGATTTGTTCTCTCTAAAATAGATTTTGCCAAATTATACGCTTTGTGGATTTCGTTCTTAAACACAATATAGCTATAAGATAAATCTGATTCAGCTAAAAAAACTTGAACGAGGTGTTTTTCCACCTTTAGTTTTTTAATATCGATAATCTTATCCGAATCGTTAATTATTTCGTTTCCCTCAAACACAATATAATCTTTATAATTTTTTTTATTGTTCTTATATTCTTCTTTACTCAATAATTTGATCTTAATTTCAAAACTGTCTTGAGTTATGAATTTAAAAAAGTTCAAAACATGTTCGTTTAAAAACGAACTCTCCATAATTATAATCGCTTCCTTTTTAGAAAAAATGCATTTAAGAACGTAAGTTAACAATATCGCAGGTACGTTTAATTTAATTAAATCTAAATTTACAACTTCCTTTGAAGGAATTTTTTTTTCTGTAATGCCTTCTGGTACGCTTATTTGTGGCAGTTCGATTTTAAAATCTGCCATGAAGTAATCTCTTATCGCAAGATTTTTGTCTACATAAACAATAAAAGTATGTTCGCAAATAATATCTGGAACATTAACTGCTAAAAGGCCTCTTGTTATATTTTTTAAGATTTCTTCGGAAACGTCTATTAATCCTTTCTTTTGACAAGATGGGCATGTTACTTGAATCTTAGTCATTTTATCTACCTTTTTTATGTTTTTTAATATCCCTTTTTTTCAATACAATCATATCAAAAAAAAAATTAAAAAATTTAGCGGACAGATTAGTATATGCAATAATTATAGATTTTAGATAATTTAAACCTATTTTTCTTAAACGGTTGTTTTAGGGATTATCGTGATTTTATTAAATACGTTTAATTCAAAGTAATTTTCTACGATTTCGACGAGAAATGTTAAGTAATATTTCTGGATTTTAATGTTGTGTATTTTTATTAAATAATTAGAAATCATTTCGTAAATGAGTTTTTCCTTATCAACGAAATGATCGAAGAATTTAACAACAATTACATCTTTTCCAACTTCTTCTGGATTTATATTATTGATTTTAGCATAATTATTCGCATACTCTACTATCGATTTTGATAAAGTGAAGGCTTTATGTACTTCGTTTTTTAACACGATGTAGCTGAATCCTATGTCGGGTTCCGTTAAAAACCGATTTACGATCGATTTTTCGACTTTAAGTTTTTTCGGATCAATTAATTTTTTAAAGTTTTTAACAATCTCGTTTCCTTTAAACGCCAAATAATCTTTGTATTTTTTCGATTTGTCTTTGTATTCTTCCTCTGTCATCACTTCGATATCTGTCGCAAAGGAATCTTGCGTTATGTATTTGAAAAAATTAATTATGTGATTCTTCAAAAAAAGATAATCAATGATAACGATTGCTTTTGTTTTCGAAAAGATTGCTTTGAGAACGTATCCTACGAGCATTGCGGGAAGATTCAATTTAATTAAATCAATATCTATAATGTCTTTTGAGGGTATCTTCGAAGTATCAAATCCTCCAACTGGAGCCATTTCTGGAATTTCAACCTGAAAATCTGCGACAAAATAATCTCGCACGTTGCAATTTTTATCGATGTAAACAATAAAACAATGATTACAAATAGTATTGGAAGCGATATTTACTGCTAAGAGACCTCTCGTAACAGTTTTTAATCTCTCGTCCGAAACGTTAACGTATCCTATTTTTGAACAAGATGGGCACCTAATCTCTGTTTTACCCATATATTTAATCCATATTTTATATAGTTTTAAAAATTTAACTAATACGTAAATAGGATAAAAAGTGATAAATTTAATTGTTTAGGTTTTTTTGGTTAAAATCTTTGGATTCTTGCGTAGCGTTTCTCAATAATATTTGCAACAAAAACGCATACGATAGTGCTAATATTCTCAGCAATTACAAACGAGTAAATGTTGTTTAACCATACCCTACTTATAAAATAAGACGCAAAGAAAAAAGGCGTAAAAATAACAAAAATTATTAATAACGATTTTGAAACGTTGGATTCAAACATTCTTTTAAAACCTACTTTGCGGAAAACTCCTTTTAAATATTGACTTTTAATTTTTTTTCTTTGCTTTACTTGAGCGTAGCTATTAAAAATGATAGTAGACGCGTAAAATAAAACAAGAGTTACTCCTAACGGAATTAAAATAACAGTAATATAATTCCCAATACTTAAAAAATATTGAGCTATAAAAATAAAAACTACTTGAAACAACCCGCACGACCCTAATAAGGTCAAAGCTATATAAAAATATCCTTTTTGAGCCCAACGAATTCTTAACGGCATACGCTTTATATCTCAATAAAAAATTTTTTAATTATAATGCGCGCGGTGAGATTTGAATTCGCGTTAAGTAGGATTAACCCCACCTAATCTCACGACCTCTTGCATGTCAAGCAAGCATCATGTGCCGGATATTGGTACGGACTCGTACCATCAAACGACTAGACGACGCGCGCTTTTTAGAAAATCCTTTATTTTCACCGATTTTAAGATTCAGTTATTATATTAAATTAAAAAAATTCCTCGATTATTTTACTTAATTATTTTTTTTTCTTATTTAATTCAAAATATATATAATAATTCATTAAAAGTATAAAAGCATAAAAGAATAAAAATTTTATAATTATTTCACTTAATTATTTTCGAAAATAAATTCTATAAGTCAATTTAGAATCTATATAAAAATAGTCTTTTAAGCTTCAACAAATATTTTAAATAAAAGGTTTATATAAACGAGCGTACAATTTATTTATTGTAAAAAGAAAGAAAGTTAAAAAAAAAATGGAAGATAAAAAAAAAGAAATAAAAAAATGTAGCATAGATCCGGAAATGTATTCTCCCAAAATAGGACAAAAATTAGACTCCAAATATTGCGTACCACTCGTACTGAAACCGTTAGATTCTACAGAAAGCAGGGACACAAAAGACGTTGTTAATACTTTGTTCATCTCTCCAGACAATCGCGTCATCACGCGCCAATTTGCGTTAATTCCTCAAGATATTGATAAAAATAACTCATACAAAAAATTGGATCAGTACTTTAAACAGTTAGTAATCTTCCAAAACCATTTGTTGCGTAAAATGTACGATAGTTATAAAAACGGAGACGTTAAATTGAACGTCTTTGCTAATCCTTCCACACCTTCTATGATTACCAATGTTTTTAATCCATTACATTTAGGAGAGGCGCGAAAAAAGTTTCCTATTACTATTAATCTAGAAAAACTCTTTTTTAAGGAGCGGATAGCTCGTTGCGCCGCTCTATCTCCTTTTCACGCGTTCCGTAATTGGCTCGTTCGAAACAATAACCTTGCCAGAATCGCCAACGAATTGTGCAGCAGATTTTCTGTTCCTAACAACGAGTTTAATGGCGAACTATTAATCGACTTTTTAGGAGATGGCACTCTACCATACGGCTATTTAAAAGACGTTCTTTCAGAAAAAACGATTTCGGACGATATTTTTGGCAAAAAAGAAACGGATTTATCCAACCCTTTCGTTTCGAATATGGTTAAACAATTGAGAAACTTGTTATTTTCTCATTTTCGAGGCAGTATTGACGATGTTCTATCAATCAAATTGTTAGAAATAAAAAAAGGGTTAGCATCGCCAGACGCGAATTCGTATCTAAGCGATTTTTCTGATTTTTGTCTTTCTACCTTTTATCGCACAGTTGATAAAAAAAGGGTTTTAATACCGTTACGCGATCTTACTCGTTATTTTTTGGACAATTATTTTACGACGTTAAAAAAAATCGACACTAAACGCAAAAAACGTAGCATACTAAAATCCAAATCTAATTCCGAGATCAGCAGTTTGAAATTAAAAGAATTTTTAAAAAACAATAAAAAAGAGCGGGACGTAATCTACGATAATTCAAAAACCACAATTTTAAAATCTTTAAACTTATTTAATGTTAAAAAAATTTTAATCTTATCGTTTAACAGCATTTTAAAACGCATAGAAGACAATACAAAAGAGGGGATTTCGCTCTCAAAGCTTGTTCTTAGCCCGACCTTCCGTCGCTTTCGCTTTAGCGAACCTTCGTTTGAAAACTTTTCTATTTACCTCGGTAATAAACTTTTAAATAAAGTTTTTTCGCATTTTCGCGAGTTATTTATTTCTCCCGAGCTTTTTAGTGTTGTAAACGAAGGTTTGTTAAACTTGTCAAAATGGTTTGGTGCTAACGACGCGAAGGAAATCAAGCTACCCGTAATTCGTTCTAGCGCTCTTAATATTGTTGATGCTAATGTAATAACCGCGAAATCAAACAATTACAATGAAAATGTAAAGACTTTTAATCAATTAATTAGAGAAAGGAAATTCCAAATATCTTTTGTACCATCCGAATTTTTAGAATTTGTTTTCGGAAACAACGCAAACAAAACCAAACCAGACGGATTATCTCAGATTTTCAAAAAGTATGCGGAAAAAAATGGGACATCTCAAATTGTTGAAATAAATCTTCCTACTGTGACTTATCGTAATCATAAATTAATTTTACACTTGTCGTTCGAGGTTAGAAAAAAGGCGCTTTTATCTGGAGTTATAAAGGAAAAAAGAGTGTTGGGTTTAGACTTAGGCTTAATTGATTTTGGAGTTGTCTCTATTTACGATAAAACAACTCTTCTTCCTACGGAGATTGCCAGATATTTTATCGGGCAAACGCAATTATTCGACATGAAATTTGTGGATGGGAAATTTGTACGTCAAAATCGTTTTGAAAACCCCAAAAATTCTCAATGCAATAAATGCATTTCAAATAAAATTGAGTGTAAAATGTGCAAATCCAACGTTAAACGACGTTTAATAAACATTCATTCAACCATTCAAAAAGTGCAATCCAAACGGAACGCGCGCGCTAACGAATTAAAAGCTAAAGGGATTACCGATTATTGCTCAGACGCCGAATATAATCGTTTAGAAAACACATTATCTTTATTATGGGAGCGGGTTCGCCACATTAACTTGGAAATCGTTCGGGTGTTACAACACGACGTTATCGAGATTGCTAAATATCATAAAGTAAGCGAAGTCCACGTAGAGGACTTGCGTTTTTCCGCACATAGTAAACGCAGTGATATAGGTCGCTTTATCTCTTTTTGGCAAGTTCATTGGCTTTTCTCTGCTATCCAAGACGCGATAGAGCTTCAAGCGTACCTTAACAACATCGGATTTAAAAAAGTCAGAGCGGAGTACACGTCTCAAAAATGTTCTACGTGTAATAATGGTAAATTAGGAGAGCGAGACGGAAAGATTTTTCGATGTAAAGAGATGCATTATGTTAAAAATTATAGAACTAAAAAGTTCGAATCGAAATCTATTCAATTAGACGCGGATTTAAACGCCTCGCGCAACATTGCGTTAGCAGAGGCTTAAAAACAAAAAATCGGATTGAAAACATCTTAACTATTCTCTATATGGGATGGTTATTAGGGCTCGTTTCCTCTAAGAAACGAAACCGTATAATACTTGTATTTAACTAATTTAAAATGGTGTTTTACGATTTCAGAATCAACGCTGAAAAATAGAAAAAAAATCAAAAGCATAATTGTCGTTGGTGTAATAATTGCGTTTATAACAACGTGTACGATTTTGATTGTTTTTGTTTCTTTAAACCAACAGAATGCAAAAACAGAAGACGGCGACTCTGACGACGACGATGATTCTCCAGCAGCTCCTCCTGGAGGAGGCAGTGAATGAGGAAGTTGCGATATAATAAAATGGCAATTAGGGTTATATCAAAAAAAAATGTGCTTGTGGTTATCCGACATCTTATCAATAAACGCACCGATTAAAGAATAATAAAAAATAAAACCGATTTGAATGACTCTTGCGAACTAAAAGCGAGTCGTAAGAAGACTAACCTTAGCATAGGTATCGGTTAAACAATTTAAAATTTAATCGAATTGTTAAAAAAAGGAATAAAATAAAAAGAAAAATTTAACAATTAGTCTTTCTTTTGTTTTAACGCTTTTACGAGCGGGACTTCTTTTCCGGATAAAATTTCCAGCATGGCACCTCCACCAGTTGAAATGAACGAAACTTTGTCGGCCATGCCGAGTTGTTCAGTTGCAGCGCCCATTTCGCCCCCGCCGATTATAGTTAACGCCTTATTTTTCTTAGTAGCGTCAACCATCGCGAGTACCATTTCCTTAGTGCCTTGTAAGAATATTTCTTTTTCGAATATACCTGGTGGCCCGTTTGCTACAATTGTATTGCATTTGTTCACGATGGCTTTAAATTCGGCAATTGTTTTATCTCCTATATCGCCCGTCACTACGTTAAGTTTTCCAACTTCGTTTACAGGAAAATTTTTTCTTTTCCCTTTGTCGTCGATAACTAAATCTTTCGGGAGAATAATCTTATCTTTATATTTATCGTAGAGCGGTTTTATGTCGTTTTTTACCTTTTCCAAATCTTTCGCGATAGCCTTTTTGTTTGGTTCTCCCGTTGCAACGCCAATGCCTTCAAATATTAAAGTAGCGGTTAATCCAGCAACTAAAGCGTAATCGATTTTGTTGTTTTCGAGATTGTATTTCATCGCGTTGAATTTATCAATGGCTTTAGCGCCACCAATAAGCATTGCGTAGGGCTTTTTAGGATTCTGAAGAACTTTTGACATGATATCAAACTCTTTTACAGTAACTGGTCCGGCGAGCATCTTAGGCCACCCGATTATGGACGGTTGGGCTCGGTGTGCTGCTCCAAACGCATCGACAATAACAAAGTCGAACAATGGTGCCAATTTTTGAATCATTTCGAGCTTTTCTGCTTCTTTGAAGTCTTTAAACTCTTTATTTTCAGGCTCCCAGGTACGGACATTTTCAAGAATTAAAATCTCTCCCGGTTTAAGCGCTTTAATTGCCTGAATTGCCTTATCTCCAAAAACCTCGTTAACAAATTTTACCGGGCGTTTCACGAGTTTTTTAATTTCTTCGTAGTGTAAGTCAAGCAAGCTAAAGTCTTTGTCTCCCGGTCTTCCCTGGTGAGCCATTATAACGACAGCGCTGTCTTTTAGCTCTTCTAACGCAGGAACGAGCGCTTTAATTCGAGTGGATTCCTTTATTTTTTTCTTTTCTTGGTCAATGGGAGAATTGATGTCTACTCGCATTAACACCTTTTTTCCTTTTAAATTTACATCTTTGTAGGATTTATATTGGAACATTTATAGGAACCTCGTTTTGTACAATTAATTTTTAAATAAATGTGGACTCAAGATAAATTAAAGTTTATGCAATTTTTATTTTATTTAAATTTATAAAAAGAATAACAAAATCTTCCATACCGAAAATAAATAAAGTAACGATTCTATTCGGTAAATAAGTGCCTATGCAAGATATAAAAGACGTATTAGAAAAAGTATTAGCAAAAAAGATATCTGTCGAGGAAGCGGAAAAATTACTTAAGGCGAATCTAATAGAAAATGTTGGCGATTTAGCAAAATTGGACGTGTTTCGAAAGGTTCGAACGGGAATCCCAGAAGTAATTTATGCCGAAAAAAAAGAGGCGCAATTAGTTGTCAAGATTATCGATTCTTTTTTGAAAACTAATAAATTTGCAATTGTTTCCAGATTTAGAGACGATATTAAAAATTTAATTGTTAAAAACTTTAAAAATCGCGACGATTTAGATGTTAAAATCAACGAATTAGGTAAAATTATTGTTGTTAAAGAAAAATCGTTTGAGTTTTCAAAAAAGGGAGGTATAGTTGGAATTATTACGGCAGGAAGCTCTGACATTCCTATTGCAGAGGAAGCAAAAATAATCGCTGAATCAATGGGCTGCGAAGTTCTTTCGTGCTACGACGTAGGAATCGCAGGCATCCATAGAATTTTTGATCCATTAAGCGAAATGATAAAAAAAGGCGTTCATATTATAATAGTATGCGCCGGAATGGAAGGTACATTACCGGGAGTCGTTGCTGCCTTAGTTGACATTCCTGTTATTGGAGTTCCTATATCTTCTGGTTATGGAATAGGCGAAAAAGGAAAAGGCGCTCTAATTACAATGCTACAATCGTGTTCTCCCGGACTTCTAGTCGTTAACATCGATAACGGATTTGGAGCTGGAGCTTCTGCAGCTTTAATAGCAAATAAAATTGCTAAATAAATTGCTTAACAATTCAATTCTTTTAATTGAATCTTTTGGGCTTTTAACAAATTAGTTTTGCTAATAAAATTAAAATTCAGATTAGTATTACTATTATATTGAGCTTTCCTATTAAAAATTTAACGCATTCCATATTTAAAACAAAACTCTTAAATATCATTTTAAATTGATTTAGTAATTTTACAAGCAAGTAATTTGCTTTGTTCAAATAACCATTTATTTAATTAAAAAACGATCGAAAAATATAAATATCTAAACGTTCATAATTATTTTGACTTAATTTTTTCAAATAAAACTTAAAAAAAAAATCTTATGTAGTGGGTGTTAAATGGTCACTACAGATAAAAACGAATTTTTTGAAAAATCAAAAACATTTTTCGAAAGTAACGATGTAAGCAATTCTTTAGAATCGTACGAAAAAGCAATATCGTACATAAATCGTAAAGACAAAACAAGCTACATACAATTTTTAAATAAAATATTAGATCACTGCAAAACGAATAATCTAAAAGAAGAAGAGGCAATTGCGTTAAGGCATCTAGGACGTACTTACTCGGTTTTCAAACTATACGTAGAAAGTTTAAAATACCACGAACAAGCTTTAAAGATTCAAAGAAAATTAGGTAACCAATTAGATGTTGCCGAAGGGCTTTTATTTCTTGCCGAAGATTTAGAGGTTTCTGGCAATTACGACGGCGCTTTAAGCGCTTATAAAGACGCTGCTGAAATATTCCGCGAATTGGGCAAATTAAAACAGGCAAAAGACGTCCAAAAACAAATTAAGCGATTAGAATTGTTCACAAAAGAGATGGTCGAAGACGAGTATTTACTAAATAGGTTCCACGTCGACAAGTATTAAATAGAATTGAATATCGTTCAAATCAATATATTTTTTATTTTTTTTTATCCTTATAATCTTTTTTCTAAAGTCTTTAGCCGAAAAGTATGTTGGAATTGTTATATTATTTAACTTCGATTAAATATCCTTGTATTCTTGATATAGTTGATTTATTTGATTATGAGATAACCATAAAATCTTTTTTAAGGGAATCCCCGTATTTTCGCTGATTCTTTTTAGATCCTCGTATTCTGGTTTAATATTAACTATCTTTTTTCCTTTTTGCGTTTCAAAGAACGAAATTTTGAATTTTAAATCGTAATTTTTTCCGTTGATTTCAATATTTCTTGTTTCGACTTTTCTTTCGACGCAAACGCGATTAATTGTATTAAATCTTACGCCTAACGTGCCTAATTCGTCAAAAATCTTTTCCATTATTTCGTATTTATATTCGGGACGACATAAAATTTTAACAATTTGGCTTGGTCTATTTTTTTTCGTTATACTTGGAATAATTTGGACGTCTAAAATATTTTCCTTGCTGAATTTATTAATTAAATTTCCTAAAAGTTCTCCCGAAACATCGTCAACATCCGTTTCTAACATCGTTATTGGTTCGACGTAATTTAACAAAGCGTTCTCTTGGGTTTCGCTTTCACTATCCTCGGATTCGACTAAAAATAATCGAAATATGTTTAAAAAATCCTTAAATTCGTTTTTTCCCGTGCTATAAGACACCTTGTTTAATTTCATAGTGCAATCGCAATTGATTGGTTTTAAACACACTAACAAAGCCGCACCAGTAGG
>Ga0315284_10001616_pt1 | contig 32223 bp, 25 predicted proteins | sample YL17G09_16_MG_FD_203696 | JGI IMG/M metagenome (GOLD analysis project Ga0315284, IMG submission 203696) | Sediment microbial communities from Yellowstone Lake, YNP, Wyoming, USA - YL17G09_16 | ecosystem: Environmental > Aquatic > Freshwater > Lake > Sediment | place: USA: Wyoming | collected... | reverse complement strand
GCTTCGCACAGCGCATGCGCCTGAAGGTAGCTCACGGGTTGAGGGCATCGGAGCCCGTCAGGGGTTGGTACACACTCAGGACCTTGAAGCGCCACAAAAGTATGGCAGCATTCCCCGACAGGTATAGTATAATAGGTGAACTACTCAGGTCCTCGATGCTTGTCTCGATACACCTCAGCCGGTCGCCGAGCGTCAAGGAAGTGACCGTCGGATGGACCTGAGTAGTTGCACCAGGTGTTGGATCCTCGGGGTACATCGGACAATCAGTCGTCATCGATCTCTCGGTGAATCATCAATTGAAGCGCGGAGGAATCTTCATGAATAGCGTGCTCAGGTCCCTGCCACTGCTCATAGCAGTTCTCCAAACGATGGCGTGCGCGGACAACCTGATCCAGAACGGCGATTTTCGGGAAGTCCACGGCGGTCTGCCATCCATGTGGGCCACCGAAATCTATGGCGACGATCGGTCCGGCGTTCGCTTTTCCACCGACACTGTCGGCGCGTTTGAGGGATGCTGCTGCGCCCGCATCGAAAACATACGGGAGAATGATGCCAAGTTCGTTCAGCACGTGCAGGTGAAGCCATCAACACTGTACCGGCTCTCCTGCCGGATCAAGGCGCAAGGAACAGGGCCCGACAAGAAGGGCGCGAGCATCACGGTAATGGACATACTGGAAACATCGCGGGATGTGAAGGAATCATCCGGACGATGGGAATATGTGGAGCTGTGCGGGAGAACGGGCTCTGCGCAACAGCAGGCCTTGGTAACGCTCAGGCTGGGATTCTACGGAAGTGTCAATACCGGGGTCGCGTGGTTCGACGATGTTCGGATGGAGGAAATCTCCGTCCTGCCGCCCGGGGCGCGTGCAGTCGACCTCTACCGCGGAGGACCGGGGGGCACGGCAACCGGCGAAACCGGCGACACGCGGCGCGGAATGTCTGCACCGATAGCGGGACTCATACTATTCACGGCCCTCGTAGCTGCATTTTTCATACTGCGAAAACGTCTGATCTCACTGCATGCGGATGCCGCCCCGGCACTGCAAAGCGGCACCATGACGCGACGGGATATCGCGATCGTAACAGCGATCGCGATGGTCTACGGAATCTTCGCGTTTGTGAATCTCGGATCATTCAAGAATCCGCAGACGTTCTGGAAACCGGCCAACCGTGGCGAAAGCATTGTGGTGGATTTCGGCGCGCAGAAAAACCTGCGATGCCTGAAAAGCTACCTGGGGCTGGGCAAAGGAACCTTTCAGATCGGTTTTTCCGACGATGGGATTGTCTGGCGCGACGGGGTACAAGTGTCCAATCCCTCGATTTTCGAGCCCATGGCATGGCGGATAACCATGTTGAATGAACACGCCCGATATGCCACCATCTTCACGGAATTGCCGGGGGCCATGCTTGGCGAACTCGCCTTTTTCGAGAACCCTGCGGGCGCCGCAGCCACGACAACAATCATCAAGTCCAGTTCCGGACGGCTCGCAGCGGGCAAGCCCGAGTATGTGTTCGACGAACCCCGCACGGTGCCGTCCGACCCGGGCTTCTTCAACAGCATGTACTTTGACGAGCAATACCATGCGCGAACCGCTTTCGAGTATCTGCAGGGAGTCGAACCCACCGAAACCACGCACCCACCGCTGGGCAAAGCCATCATTGCTATGGGAATTGCGGTGTTCGGCATGACACCATTCGGATGGAGATTCTCGGGAGTGATGCTGGGCATACTCATGCTCCCGATCATATACCTCTTTGCCAAGCGCGTATTCCGGCGAACCGACGTCGCATTCTTCGCGTGTGTGCTCTTCGCATTCGATTTCATGCATTTCGTACAAACGAGAATCGCAACCATCGACGTGCACGGCGTCTTCTTCATCATGCTCATGTTCCTCTTCATGGAACGCTACTTCTCCCGCGACTTCTCCCGAGCGTCGACCAGGGAGTTGCTGACGCCGTTGTTGTTGTCGGGGGTATGCTTCGGTCTGGGAGCTGCATGCAAATGGATCGCGGTGTACGGTGGCGCAGGGCTGGCAGTGATCTTCATGTGGTCTATAGTCTCGGCCTATCGCTCGTACCTGGCCGCGCTCGCCCGCACACGAACGGCCAAGAAGAATCCGCTACCCAAGCAGCAAAGAGAGGCGGACAAGAAATATGTCGAAGCGTTTCCCAAAAGGCTGGGGCTCGTTGTGTGCTGGAGCATCTTGTCATTTGTCATAATTCCGGCTGCGATCTATACCCTCTCTTACGCCCCCATCATGGCACTGGGCGGATCCGAACATGGGCTTTCGTATGCGATCAATAATCAGAAGTCCATGTTCGATTACCATAGTATGCTCAAGTCAACGCATCCATTTTCATCGGCATGGTGGGAGTGGCCCGTTATGCTGAAGCCCGTGTGGTACTTTCAAGGGCTCTATGTTCCACAAGGAAAAGTATCCAGTATCGTGGCAATGGGCAATCCGGCGGTATGGTGGCCGGGAATTATGTGCATGGTAGCGGCAATCGCGCTTGCGATACGAAAAAGGGATCGGGCAATGGCCGTGGTTCTCATCGCGATGGCATCGCAGTATCTGCCCTGGATCGTCTCGCCGCGCAAGCTGGTTTTCATCTACCATTTCTTCGCCACCGTTCCATTCATGGTGCTCTGCATTGCCTACGTGTACGCATCGATTCCCACGTCGTTTTCGCGAATCGGGCGGTGGTGCATGTATGCATATACCGCGATCGTCATCGCGCTATTCGCTGCGTTCTACCCTGTTCTCTCGGGCATGCTCGTCGACAAGGAGTATGTGCTGCAGTGGCTGCGGTGGCTCAAGACATGGTACTTTGTCGCGTAGTGCATCGTGTTCTCTTGGCGGGCCCGTGCAGCCGGCAGTCAGTGTTCAACGGGGCAACAAAGAGGAGGATTCCATGAGCGAAGCGGTTCGGTACTCGATCGTTGTTCCCGTATACAATGAGGAAGGGGTGGTTGGCGAATGCCATCGGCGCTTGAAGGAGACGATGGATTCTTGCGGGGAATCCTACGAACTCATTTTTGTCAACGACGGCAGCTCCGACGCAACGGGCACGATGGTACGAGGGCTGTGCGCGAAAGACCCGAAGGTCAAACTCATTGATTTCTCAAGAAACTTCGGACATCAAGTCGCCATCAGCGCCGGCATGGACCATGCATCGGGCGACGCGGTAGTCGTAATCGACGCAGACCTGCAGGATCCGCCGGATGTGATTCTACACATGATCGAAAAATGGAAGGAAGGGTTTCAGGTAGTATACGGCAAGCGGTCGGAGCGCAAGGGAGAGACCGCGTTCAAGAAGGCGACCGCTTTTCTATTCTATCGCTTCCTGGCGAGCATGACGGACGTCACGATACCGACGGATGTGGGCGATTTCCGCTTGATCGACCGCAGGGTATGCGATGTGATGGCGCACGACATTCACGAACGAAACCGCTTCATTCGAGGAATCGTCAGTTGGGTCGGATTCAGGCAAACCTCGGTCGACTACGTGCGGCATCAGCGCTTTGCCGGTAAAACCAAATATCCGTTCATGAAGATGGTGCACTTCGCGGCGGACGCGATCGTTTCGTTCTCTCACAAGCCGCTGCGCATGGCCATGTATCTGGGCGTGTTCACTTCGCTGTCGGGATTCGCGTACCTGTTCTACGCATTGGTCATGAAATACCTTGCCGAAAGCACCATCCGCGGCTGGACGTCGCTGGTCGTGCTGATGCTGATCTTCAATGGTATGATTCTTTTCATGCTCGGCATCATCGGCGAATATATCGGTCGAATTTACGATGAGTCAAAGAATCGTCCGCTGTATATCATTAATGAATCGATCGGGCTCGTGCGCCCCAATCGCACACCTTCCGCCGTCGAAGCGGTGCGATAGTGTTATGTACACATCGTTCGTGAAGACATCGCTCCAGCGCTGTGTGTCGCTCTTTACGAGCGCGCAATTCTTGCGCTATCTGGCGGTAGGTCTCTTCTCCTTCGGCCTTGACTACGGGCTCTATTGGTCCTGCATCGCTTTGATGCACATTGGCTACCTCGTCGCGCACGTCACATCTTTTGTGGTTATGTATTGGCTCAATTTTCTCATGCACCGACATTTCTCGTTCAGGGTCAGTGGACATCCGGCCCGACACCTTGTTCGCTACACGCTGCTTCTGGCTGTGAACGTCACTCTCACCACTGCTCTGCTGGCCTTTTTGACGGGTATTGCGGGTATATCACCGTTCGTCTCCAAAATAGCGGTGATGGCCGCATTGGTTGCCTGGAACTTTATCGTTTACAGAAAGATAGTCTATGCGTAACAATCCCTTCTTGTCGATCGTTCTGCCCGTTTTCAATGAAGAAGCCCAGATCGAAGCCACCGTACGCGCGATCGAGGGCGTTCTCGCGTCGAATTCCCTGGAGCATGAGCTGATTATCGTGGATGATGGTTCCCGTGACCATACCTGGGACGCCATTGCCGCGCTATCATCGCAGAATCGGCATGTGCATGCCATCAGGCTCAGCAGAAACTTCGGCAAGGAGAATGCGCTCTGCGCGGGCCTTGAAGCGGCAGCGGGCGACGCTTGCATCGTTATGGACGGCGATCTGCAGCATCCACCGGAGCACATCCCCGAAATGGTGCGACTCTGGCGGGAGGGCAGCGACATCGTTGAATGTGTCAAGACGTCCCGTACCAAAGACCGCATCCAGTCCCGAATCGCGGCCAGAGTTTTCAACGCGCTCATCCATCGTCTCACCGGATTCGACTTCGGTCAGGCTTCCGATTTCAAGCTGCTCGACGCGAAGGTTGTGGATGCCTGGCGGCGAATGGGTGAGCGGAATACCTTCTTCAGGGGAATGTCGGCCTGGCTTGGATTCCGAAAGTCAACGATCGGTTTCGAAGTTCCCTCGCGTGGCACCGGACGATCAAAATGGTCGATGGCCAGCCTCTGGCGCCTGGCTATCAATGCCATTGCGTCGTTCTCGTCGGCGCCATTGCAGTTGGTTACCTTCGCAGGAGTGTTCTTCTTTGTCTTGTCGGTCGCGCTGGGCGCGCAGACGCTCTATATGAAATACCTGGGCGGCGCGGTGAGCGGCTTCACCACGGTTATTCTGCTTCAGCTCTTCATCGGCAGCATGCTCATGATAAGCCTGGGCATCATTGGTACCTATATCGCAAAGATATTCGATGAAGTCAAGCACCGTCCCCGCTATCTCGTCGATCGTGAGATTGGCGGGGACGCAGCCAACAAGCCGCGTGAGGGGCGGGCCGATCAAGACTCCCGCACCCGATGACGCCGACGAATACGCTACCCTTGGCCTGTGGGGCTCTTCGGCGGTTCTGCGGCCGCTCCGGAATCCCCGGCAGATGGCGGCTCGCTCGCGGATTCGTGCGCATCGGATTCCGCCTTCGCTTTGTTCGCGCGACGCTCGGCAGCGTCTTTGCGCGATGCCAGGAAGGCCACCAGGAAGATAATCAGCAGGCTTGCGATGATAGCGGTTTCCATCGGATGCGCAGGCACCCATGCACGCGCGCTTGTGCCCGATTCAGCCTTCGCGTTCGTCGAAGCAGGACTGCTCTGGCTGCCACTCGATCCCTCGGGCGGGCTGATCGATACGAAGTCTGCGGGCGCCTGCTTCAGCTCGACCAGATCGACATTGTCGAACCAGGCCTTGCCGGTAACCGTGTTGCCCCAATACCCCAATCGAACGTGCAGGAGCACATCCTTCTGGGTCGAGTATGTTCTGAAATTCATGGTGCACGGCGTCCATCCACGCGTGCCCGCGATGTTACCCGCATAGTTCCAGGTTCCCATGATCCCTATGGTTGCGCCGACCTTGCCCTCGGTCACATTCTCGGCGGCAACCTGTGCGGTATATTGATAGAAGGTACTGGGCTTGACCGCAACCTTCTGAGTCACCCACACGTCGTTGGGTTCGGTTGTCGCCCGGAGGCAAAGAGATTTCCTGCCCGATTGGGCCTTCTCTTCGGTCAACGCGATGTTTGCGGAAGGCGCGTACGAACCCGACTCCCATCCATTGGTCAGCGCGTTTTCAAAGTCGCCGTTCTGGATCAAGTTGGCCTCCGAGGCGCCAAAAACGGTCGATACTGAACTCACGCTCAAGAGAGCGACTGCTGCCATGCACACACTGGAGTGTTTCATAGGCCACTGCCTCCGTGAATGGGTTAGAGGGACTCTGTCAACAACTGCTGCGTTTCTTGCGTGGACCTGTGGTGAGATTGTCAAACCATGCCAGTGCTGGTCTGAGCCGGTTTCAACCGGCTTGGGCCGGCTCAGTATTTCAACACCGTGAATCGCTTGTACTCCTTCCTGAACACCGGTTCTTTCGGCGGCATCGTCGCCACGTCCGAGTTCTGCACAACACACACTGCGTGCTCTATGGGCTGCGGTAGTTGCGAGCGATCCTCAATGAACTTGTACGGCCCGAATTCTTTCACCGGGCGCCACTCGCTATCGGGGTTCCGATATATCACCTGTGCTCTGAACACTCTCGGGTCGATTTTCAGATAGTAGAGCACGTACACATACAGCGTTCCGGGATCCTGATCGAGCAGGTACATATCCTGGCCCGGCTCACGAATCGACTCGGCCTCACGAACAGCATCCCCGAAGGATTCCCTGAAGGACACCCCTACCTGGTCGGAATGGTGCTTGATGTATTCGCCGAAGAATGCACTCGTATTGATCGCGTAGACCGTTGCCAGCACACCGAGAAGTCCGACCAGCGCGGGTCGGCCAATTGCCCGTCGTTTCGAAAAGAACTCGACGCAATAGGCCAGGGATTCGGCCAGAACCTGAACACCCTTCGCAATGAAGAAGAAAAGAGCGAAGAAGATCGCATTGACTCTGAATGGGTTGGTTTCGCAAAGAATTCCCAGACTGCTCGCAAGCAGCAGCCAGACGAGAAATACACTTTCGTAGTACGGCTTCTTGCGCCGAATCGCGCGCACCCATTCGATCGCGCCCGCGATAACCCCAACGAAGAGCAGCGCATTGGAGAAATGGAAGTAGTACCCGTACTTGCTCAGTACGCACCAAGCCGCGCCCTCCTGCAGAATGACAGTACCGTAGAAATACTCGAAATTTTGCACGAGCACTTCGAGGAACCGTTGCAGCCCTCCGGCGCCTGGATCGAGAAACACGAATTTTTCGTATCTGCACCCCGTCTGCACCATTTTGGGGATGGTAATGCCGAGAAACGAAAGGCTATGCCCATCCTTGAGCACGAGATTGATAAATGAGAATATGGCGATGGGCAAACCGACAGCTACCGCCACGAAAATGGCGATGGCCATGCCGCGCAGATACGACATCACGCGCCCGAACATATGACGCGCATAGTACATAAGAAACAGAACGAATAGCGGTGTGAAGAAATATGCAGTCGAGTACGCATAGAGCGAAAGTCCCATCACCGCAAACGACGCAGGCAGCCACCGTGGGTCGCGAAACGCCTTCAGGTACAGGAACACACCGACCAGAAGCGTCGCGGGAAATATGCTCGCTTCGGGACCCCAGCGCGAAGCCATGATGCTCCAGGGCGAAAACGCGATGAGAAACGCGCCGATCAAGCCCCCCAGAGGGTTGCCCATCGATCTCATCATGAAGAAGAAAATCGCGATGCATGCGGTATGCGCGATGAGATTGCCGAGTCGCGAAACCGCAGGCGAGAGCCCGAACACCTTGATGAACGGCATGATCAAATAGTGGTAGAGCGCTGACTGCCCATTGCCCCATCCCACAAAATGCACCGGGAAGGTATGTCCGTTGCGGTCGATTCCGTATTCGGCGATGGAGTATGCGTCGTATGCCGCCGAAGCCTCATCCTGATTGAGACCAGGAGGGATATCGGGGTATCGGTACAGCCGCAACCACAGGCCGGCAGCGAGTATGAGGAGCAGGCATCCGTAAAGAAGCATCCGTTGTGTTCGTGGGGATAGCGCCATATCGGGATTAATGCCGCGCATGTGTTGTTCGATGAATTCGCGCCGGGAAGATAATTGTATCGTATGGCGGGATGGCATGCAAGAGGAATTTCGCCGCTTGGTGACTTTCCGAGACTCGTGCGGCGGCGAACAGCGCCAATGCAGACCGACTGATCTCGATCCGGTTCTCCGCTTGGAAGTATTGCATGGACGGACACAGGATGGTACACTTCAGTCAGGCGTCTCGACCCTCTCTGTCTGACGAGCGCATGTTCTCCCACCGGAGAATGTCGGTCTGTGAGGAGAATTCGAGAGCGCCGTGGTTCGCAGGGCTCCCACGCAATGCATGGCAGGAGGAGTGTGTATGACTACAACCGATCCAATTCGAGCGCGGTTCACAAGATTCTGGACCATTGCCGATCATCCACCCACTGATCCGCAGTGCTTCATCGTTCCTTCCTATGCTTTGAAGGACGCGACCCGGCCGATACGACCCACCTGTGCGGAGATAGATCTGGCGGTGGCGTGGTGGAGAAGATTTCCCGATGCCATGATCGTCATGTGCACCGGAGACAATCAGCAACTGGGGATAACCAACGCTCGGGCTATGGCCGAATATGCCGAAAGCCTCGGAGTACCCACAAACCGGCTTATCGAAGAGGATCGATCGGTAAACACCTGGGAAAACCTCCGATACGCCGCAGAGATCATGGACAAGCGCTCCTTGCGCCGCCCGACTATCGTGGCATTGGATCTGTACATGCGACGGGTCGTAGCAACGGCACGAAAGTCAGGATGGAAGGACTTCGCGTGGCTGTCTGCTTTTTCCACCGGGGAGCCCGCGCATGGGATCAAGCGATTCCAGACATATTCGCGAGCAACGATCTTCTGCTACGAACTCATGGCAATGGTCTACGCCCGACTGGTCGGCTGGGCGTAGCTACCGCGCACCGGAGGCAATCGCATGCCCTTGACCATCCGAAGACACCATCTTTGGGGAGATCCGGTTCTGGAACTCAGCGGGAGAACCATTGCCGGCGACACCTTCAAGCTCTCCAAGTGCATGGAAGATCTTCAAGACGGCGCCTTCTCACGCGTCATCATTGATCTGAGCAGACTGAAGAACATGGATAGTCAGATGATCGGAACGCTTGTTTTTCTGAAGAAGTCTCTCGCCAACAGCGCGAAGGATCTCCTGCTTGTCGCTCCACCGGGATTCATTCGGGATCTTCTCGTATGCACCAGATTGGATCGTGTCTTCACCCTCCTCAATTCGATGAAAGAGATCCCCTCGATCCCGGATTCTTCTCCGATTCATCCGAACTGAACTGTGCCAGTCGTATGCTCGTCCTGTCAACTATCGCTTCGCCATAATGCGAAACGGCGTTGAAGAGCAATCTATCGAATGCCGGCATTGCGACGATCGGCATCGAAACCCGGTAATGATTGTAGGCCCGCGACATGCTCGAACCCTCTTGCAGCGTGTGTGTTGGGCCATCATACGAATTATCAATTGTCAGCCGATTGTGGTGTACCGAGACGGTCATTCGGCCCGCCTCCCGATCTCCCGACAATAGAACCAGGTGCATGACGTAGCGAAATCGCGGTTGCGGAGAACGGTGCGTCTGCATCATGATCGTCATGAATCCGTCCTGGACAACAATTGCCACGTCTCCGATGGTTGCAGCGGGATACAGAAGCGATAGCAGATGGACGCCGAATGGATTTTCAACAAGCGTAAATGCGAATGGAGCTACCGGGTACGCCGATGCATTGACATCAAGGAGGATGCGTTCAAAGGAGGCGTCGCGACATATGCCGAAGATCTCATTCGCCCGCAAGAATGACATGAGGTATCTGCGGTAGATCTTCATGGTCAATTGCGTTTCGTGAGCATCCAGACACTTTTCCTTCAGAACAAGTTCCTCATTTGTCAGGTCCAGCGATCGCCATTGGGTTCGGCAATGCGACAATGATCTGGGCGGATGTAGACGCATTTTTGGGAATCTACCATGGGGTAGAGGCCATGTCTCGTGATGCACGAGGTAGGTGAGCTCCACCGCTTCGATGCGCGCGCGCGCGATGGCGAGCTTGACGAAGTATTTGGCGGCGTAATGATCGCCATGAAGATCGTAGAAATGCGGGTATACAATGCATTGCGGAGAGCGCTCGGAGAGGATGCGCTCGACAAGCTCCACCAGGGCGCTCCCGGCATACGGAGCGCCAGGCTCGTATGCATCACGATAGATAACCGATGCGCTGTCGGTATACGGGCTGGTGTATGGATCGCTTTTGTTCCAGTGGTTCCACCAGAGACGCTGCAGGCAGCCATCGGGAAACCCCAGGAATATGATATTGGAATCGGCGAGTCCTATCATGTGAAGGGCTGTCTTCGCTTCTCCCATTCGACGCAGGGCCATCTTCCTGAAATGCTCCGGCTCCGGCTTGCCGCCTCTGTGCAGCAATCGATCGATTTTCCCCATGCCATCACCGCTTGACAAGAAGACGACAGTGATCCGGCAGCCCCGTTTTGTGGCCTGCTGAATAAATCCCCCGCACGCGATGATATCATCATCCGGGTGTGGCGCAAAGATGACGATCGAACTTCCGGCGGGAGGGAGGCTGAGCGGCTGAGTCTCGATGTGCACCGATAGATTGGCGAGCAGTTCCTTTCGCAGAAAGAAATAGGCCACCGGCGCCAGCTTCAGAAGAATGAAGACAATGCCGGCATAGAGGATCCAGCTCAGGATGGAAAGTATCGATGGAAGAAATCCGTTTACACCGAAGATCTGCCACATGATTCAGTACCTGACGACCGAATAGTGCTTGAAATCCTTGCGAACCGACTCAGGCCGCAGCGGGATTCGGTCCGCGTCCGCACCGCGCGCTACGTACAAGCCGCCCTCAATCGGGTTTGCCATTCGAGTTTTGTCGAATATGAATCTGAAGCGACCGATTTCCGATACGGGGCGCCACTCCGATCGCGAATCGACATATACGACATTCTTCATGAAATAGCGAGGATCGACCTTTTCATAGAAGAGGACGTAGACATACAAGGTATTCGGATCGTGATCGGTGAAGTAGATACTCTCTCCGGGCGCTGCGATGGTGTCGGCGTAGGCGATCGCGCTTCCCAGCGATTCGCGAAGCCATTGCCCGTAGGCTCCCGAGAACAGGCTGATGTAGCAGGGATAGAACTGCGCCAGTTGACCTATATACAGCATCGCAATCATCGCGATCGCAGACCATTGCGCAACAAAGCCTTGTCGGTTGCTCCGAGTGAGTATCTGTACGGCATGGAACACCATCCGGCTTGTCTCATAGATGGCTTTGGCAATGAAGTAGTAGAGCACGAAATAGATTGCGCTCATGCGAAAAGTATTCGCTTCGGAGAGCAGCCCCATGATGCTTGCGATCGCGAACCAGACAACGAAGATCGACTCCGGATACGATTTTTTCTTCACCGCCGCCCGAACCCATTGTATGAGGCAGATCAGAATTCCAAGCACCAAAAAGATCGTGCTGAATTGATAAAAACATCCGAATCGCTCGGCCTCAGGCACACACCAAAGCGGGCCGCGCTGAAGGAATATCGTTTCGTAGTAGAAACGGAAGTAGGTTCCAAGCCGACTCAGAAATCCGCCGATATCGTGCACTCTGGAATCCATGAAGATGAATTTCTCATAGCGAGCCCCCGACTGATGGAGTTTGGAGATGGTCATGCCCAGCAGATTCATGGCGCTCATGCTCTTGCAGACCACATTGATCAGGAAGAAGCATCCGATGGGAATGCTTACCAGAATGAATGCGCAAAGAGAAATCGCCATGTTGCGGGAATATGATCTGAAATCGGGAAACATGCGCCGTGCATGGTAGATCAAATACGCCGCAAAGAGCGGTATGAAGAAATACGCGGTCGAGTAGGCATACAGGGATAGTGCGAACACCGCGAATGACCATGGCAGAAATCGCCGGTCCCTGAAAGCTTTGACATACAGGAAGACGCCCGCCAGAATAACGACCGGAAGCAGATACGCCTCAAACCCCCAGCGGGAGCCCACAATGCTCCAGGGGGTAACCGCGATCAGGAAAGAGCCCATCAGACCCAACACGGGCTTGCCCATTGCCGTCATCAGCAAGAAGAAAAGGAGGATCGATGCCGTTTGCGCCAGCAGATTTCCCGCTCGGACAGAGCCCTCGGAGAGGCCGAAAACCTTGATAAAAGGCATTATGAGATAGTGATAGAGCCCGGCCTGCCCGCTGCCCCAGCCGATGAAGTGAACCGGGAATGATTCGCCATTGCGTGTGACGCCGTATTCCGCGATCGAGAAAGCATCATAGCCTATCGATGCTTCATCCTGATTCAATCCCCGAGGGCACGTATCGTAGTGATGGACGCGAAGAAGAATGCCGGCTGCAAGGATTGCAGCCAGGAATCCGTAGCGGAGAATGGCCATCGTTCGAGCTGCAATCGCCATAAGCGGTGGCCTCCAGTGGCGCCGATTCCGACACGCGGGACGAAGTGTGGCCGTCAACGTCTCTTCCCGCCCAGGAACAGGATCGATGCGGCGCTGAGACGGGCTCTTGCGCACTGAGCCGACTTGAGCCGGAGGGCATCGCCGAAGCCTGTTGAAACCGCCTCAGACCAGCACAGACATCTGCGCAAGAAACGTCGTAGGTACCGACACAGAGTCTACAATACAATGCGCCATCACGGCAAGACAATTCCTTTCTGTAACTGCCATGGTCCTTGACGCCCGGCTCGCAACGCTCCCGCCGCATCCCCAGTGGCTGTAGGCTGTGTCGAGGAGCGCGTCGGGAGCACTCGACAAGCAGTCGGATTCTCGAAAGGCATTGTCACCACCTTGACACGCATGCGCCATGCAGGACGAAGGCGAGATGCCACCGGTTTGCTCAAACACTCCTTGACTAGCTCATTCTGCCATGGTATTCTTCAATGCATCGAGCGCTGCGGCGGGTGTTCTCCGACCCATCACATCCACTATTGTGCGACTCAACGAAATTTCCACTTCGAAAGAAAAGAGCGCCGAGTTCATGAGCCGGATCCGTTTCCCCTCCCGAATCGTGTTGCGCGCCGTTCTCGCGGCCCTTGCGCTGATTCCCGCCTGCCTCGCGGGCGAATCCAATGTGCTTGACGACGGTGGTTTTGAAACGGGAAACATCGCAGGCTGGGAGCTTGCCGACGGCGTGCCGGGCTCGGTGGCGGAGATCACTCGCGCAAAGGCGCGTACGGGAAGATCGGCGCTCAGGATTTCCTCCCCCAGCGATTCCATCGACGCCGCCCTGGTGCGAACAGTCCACGTGAAGCCCGACAGGTACTACAAGTATTGCGGCTACATCGCCACTGACGACGTGTCGGGTGGCCAGCTCGGCGCCAACATCGGCATTTTCGGCTCTTTTGATTGCGCGGGGAATGTGACTGGCACGGCGGACTGGACCTATGTCGAGATCTTCTTCAAAACGCACCATCGTCAGAAGAGCATTGCGCTCGATGCGCGGCTGGGCATGTGGGGATCGACGTGCAAGGGGACCGCGTATTTCGACGACCTGCGGGTAGTGGAGCTTTCGAAACCTCCAGACGCAATTATCGTGACCGTAGGCGAGCCGGAGCCTCAATCCTGCGAGCCGCGTCGCACCGAAAATGGTTCCTCATCGCCCGTACTCAGACGGCTTTCCGAGATAGTCGCCAGAAGACCTCCGCAAGATGCGTCGGCGCCATGGTCTTCATTCCTCAATTTCTGCGTCCTGGCTATCATGAGCATGCGTATTCTCGTGTGGGCCTGGGAAAAATTCAGGGGCGAACGATTACGCGCGCTGCTTCGATAGGAAAACCGATCCCATGCCGATCAAGAGCGAACTCATCACCATGCTCAGGTTCTACTCTGTAGGCGCGAGCGGCATCGGGGTCAACATGGGCGTATTCGCCTTGCTGACCTACGGGCTCAAATACCCATATCTCCCGGCCTCAATCGGCGCCCAGGTCGTCGCGCTCACGACCAATTTTGCCCTTGACAAGTACTTCACATTCAGGAATTTTGACGTCCGTCCGAGCCGAATTCTGGCTCAGTACGGCGCCTTCGCGATTTCGTGCGCCCTGGGCATGGCGATCGCAACGGCAACCCTCTATGTCCTGGTTCATTTCCGCGAATGCAACAAAGCGCTCGCGCAAATGGTGGGGATCGCGGCCGGTTCGATCACCAACTACTTTTTCAGCAGAAAGTGGACGTTCAAAGTGTCCGTGTAGCACACATCTGCGGGAGGAGAACATGGTCGACTCCAAAGCCATTCGCCTCGTGGATCGGTACGTGGGGAGCGCCTTGTGCGCACTCTTCTCGCTGGCGCATGCATTCCGCCGCCGCCCCTCGCCCGCTCCCATTCACCGAGTGCTGGTGATGGAGTTGTTCGAGATGGGAGCTGCGGTGCTGGCCTATCCGGCACTCAATTACATTCGAAAGAAGCTTCCGGATGCGGAGATCTATTGTCTATGCACCGATTCCGTCAAGCAGTCGTGGCGAATTCTTGGCTGCATCCCCGACGAGCGGATCATCACGGTGTCGGGCGGAAGCCCGATTCGATTTTGCGTATCGCTGCTGCGCACCGTGATAGCGCTGCGACGCCTGCAATTGGATCTGCTGGTAGATCTGGAGTTGTTCATGCGCATTTCGAGCATCGTCGCCTTCCTGTCCGGCGCGCGACTCAAAGCCGGATTCAATAGATTTCACATGGAAGGGCTCTTTCGCGGAACGTATTACGACTATCCGGTTGCGTTCAATCAGAATACGCACATTTCCAGGAATTTCCTATCGGTAGTCAAGACGGCATTGCTCGACAAGCACGACTATCCCAACCTCAAAGAGTGCGTGGCATCCGATGATGTTGAATATGCACGATACCGATCGAATCCCGAAATTGCCGCGCGCATGCGCGAGAGGATTGCGGGCGTGTATCCCGACTACGCGCAGCGGCGCATCGTACTCATCTGCCCATCGGTGGGTCCCACTCTGGCGGTAAGGAACTATCCCCGGCAGCACTTCGTCGAGGTTGTCAAGGGCCTCCTTTCTGCGCGACACGATGTTCTCGCGCTTCTGGTTGGTGTCAAGGGCGATCGTTCGGTATGCGAAGCAATATGCGCCGCGGTCGCTCATGACCGCTGCATTGACTTTTGCGGGATGACGGCCGATTTGACCGATCTCATGGAATTGATCTCGCTTTCGCGATTAATTATTGGCAATGACAATGGGCCGCTGCACTTCGCGTCGATGACCGATTGCAGAATTCTTGGCCTTTTCAGCACCGACTCGCCCTTCATTTACGGTCCCGTGGGCCACGGCGTTGTCATGTACCAATTTTACCAGTGCAGCCCGTGCATATTCGCGTACAACCATAAACGGTCGCGATGCACCGACAATCGCTGCCTGCAATCGCTCGCGCCTGAAAAGGTATGCCGGTTCGCGCAGGGGATGCTCGAGGGAACCATTGCGTATCGAACCATCAATGGGGAGATTCCGTATCTTTTCTGACCCGGTTGAGGCCGGAGGGAATCACTGAAGCCGGTTGAAACCGGCTCTGATCCCTCTGACAACTGCTGCCTTGAGGCTCATCGAGCGATGCACCGAGCTCGGTCGAAGTGTACCGAGACGAGCACCGAGGACCTGAGTGGTTGCTCTATTGAATCGAAGCAGGGGAGGATTCAGTGTTGGCGATACTCTATGTGCTGTGTGCGTTCGCACTCGGTTGGGTTCTCGTACATCGGTGCGCGCCGCTGAAAGGTGCACTCACCGGCGACCGAAGCCTTGCCGGGCCCATCGTGGCCATGCCTTCGACGCTTCTGATGGGAGCGGCGGCCCTGCTGGTGGGGCTCATGGTTCAGACAAGCGTGACCTTCGCGTTCACGTACCTTTTCGCGTCTTCGGCATCCACCCTCGCATGGGCGAACGCCGCGTCCACGATTGCATCGTCGGTTGCCGTGGCGATTCTTCTCATATTGAGGTTGGGCCGAAGGAACGTCGATGCGCTGGTCGAGCCTCGCGTTCCGAGCGCTTCGCGCACGATCTTCGACCTTGCGGTCGTGGGTGCGCTTATCGCCGTGTGGTCGTTCTTCATATGGCGGTCATTGTCTGTAGACAGGGACATCCTCGTCATAGGCGCATCGGTCAATAGCGACTTCGGCCCTCACACGGCATTGGCGCGATCGTTTTCTTTCGGCAAGAATTTTCCGCCGCAGTATCCGCACTTCCCCGACGGCACTATTCGCTATCACTTTCTCTTCCAATTTCTGGTGGGCAATCTTGAATTTCTGGGCATGCGGCTTGACTGGGCGTTCAATCTTCCTTCGATACTGGGGTTCGGCTCCTTTGTTGCCCTGCTCTACGGCCTGGCACTGAGGATCGGCGGCTCGCGGGCAGCGGCGGCCTTCACGCTGCTTTTCTTCTTGTGCCGTAGTTCCTGGGCGTTCTTCACATTCCTGGAGGATCAAGGGTCGATCGAGCACGCACTCACCACCCTCGCAACAATCGATAGGCACATCGGCAAAACGAGCGCGGAGGATTGGGGGCTGTGGGCTCAGAAATCGCTTGTCAATCAGCGCCATATGCCCTTCGCACTGGGGATCGGCATCGTGGCAGTGATGATGTACCTACCGTTGCTGCAACGAGCGTTCGCCGGCGCGCGAGCCGCATGTTCGCGCATCGGGATTCTCTCCGGCCTGCGCGAATTCGCCGCAAGCACCGATGCGTGGCTACCCCGGTCCTGGAGCAGGCCGATTGTTACGGGACTGCTGCTGGGCATGTGCTCATACTGGAACGGCGCGGTGGTCATCGCGTTCTTGCTGATACTCGGCGTTGTCGGCATCTTTTCGCGAAACCGGCTCGAATTCGCGATCGCCGCGCTGATCGCAATCGGTATGACGTTGCTGCTTACGAGGCTATTCATCGGCACCGGCGCTGCTGTCAAGCCAGAATTCGTTTTCGGATTCATGGCGCGGGAAAAGACGATGGTGGGGGTCTTGGGCTATTTCTGCGAGGTACTGGGAGTTTTTGTGCCTCTTGCCATTATGTCGGCAGTCTTTCTGCCCGGTGCCATGCGGGTTCTCGTCATCGCGTTCCTGTCGCCCGTGGCGCTCGCATGTACGCTCAAATTGACGCCTGATCTGATGGTGAACTACAAATTCGTGGTGATCGCCACCTACCTGACCAATGCGCTGATTGCCGTTTTTCTCGCAGGCGTGTTTCATCGGATACGCGCAGCCGTGAGATCCGCCCCATCGAAGGCCTTCCGGATGCATGCGCGGGCTCTTGGCTCGATTGGCGCCGCAGCGATCGGAATCACAATCGCAGCCATGGTAGTCACAGGTGTGGTGGACCTGAAGAGCTTGTACAATATCGATCGCACGACATTTCGATACGAACTCGTGTACCCCATGAGTCGATGGGTCAGGGAGCATACCGCGCCCAGGGCCGTTTTTCTTACCGACATCGTCGTATGTCATCCGATTCTGCTGGGCGGCAGACCGGTATTTGTGGGGTGGCCGTATTTCGCATGGTCGGCCGGATACGATACCGGCGAACGGCAGCGAATCGCAGCGCAAATCTATGCCGTCGAGGATTCTGCCGCCGTGATCGCACTCATCGCAGAGAACCGAATCTCATACGTGGTGTTTGACGATGCCATCCGTCATGGCTCCGAAGTCGCTCCACGAGCGAACGAGGCGTTCTTTTCCGGGCGTTTTCCCCTGGTGTATACCGATCCGTGGAGGAGTACGTCGATCTACGACGTGCGAAGATGACGCGTACGGTACGCGCGTCGACCGGCTGAGGCGTATCGAGACGAGCATCGAGGCGAGCCCTGTGCCGGGAACCAGAAGACGCCTCATCCGAACGTCGACCCGTTGCAGCCCCAATTGCCGCCCTCGACATTGGTGAAGTTGACATACACGCGATCGCCGGGAATGCCCAGGGCATCTTTGAGCAGCCCGCAGATGTTGCTCGACAGCGCCTTGTTCACCCGGCTGTCAAGACCACCAATACTGCGCACATCGGCAAACGCCGCGTCGCCAATCTCTCCCGACATGATGGCTGCGCCCTGGTCAATGGTGACCATGACGTACTTCTCGGGCTTGCCGATTCCCTTGGCAACAATGCGGGAAAGTTCCTTGAGAAGGTCGGCTCTCTTTGCGTCGTCGATGTGCACTGAGACTTGGAGTTTGAGCAGGGGCATGAGGGAGTCCTTTCGTGGAGGTTGCGGGATGCGGTCAGATCGCGACAGGTTTACACAGGCGTGTCTCGTCATGTGCAGCACGAGCACACGTGCGGCACACGAAGCGTGGGGCCCTCACCAGACGCTTGATGTCGTCGAGATTGTTCTTGATGTCGTCCTTCTTGAGGGAGCAGAACGTCTCTTTGCTCTTGGACATGGATTAGGGCCTCCGGAATGGAAACATACGCGTTGGGCCACAGCGCCACCACGCCCGCACAGAAAGATATGCTGAGCACCATGCCCGAGTCCAGGTCTCAACGAGATGGCCCTCTTCGGTTGGCAGTGGTTCAGAGGATCGCATCGAGTCTCCCCAGCATCTCCGCCGCTCCGATATCCATCTTCGAGAAGGCGAACCACTTCTTGCCGAGGTCCTTCAGCGATGCACCGAAGTGGAATACGGTGCTCCCGTCGATCACGATGAACCGGTCATGCGCGTTGTGGAATTCCCTTATATCAATGGCAGGATACTGCTCGTTGAACTTCTTCACGTCCAGCGCCATGTGCTTCGAGACCGACCTGGTGTTGACCTCTATCGCCCGTTCGCTTGTGAGCACCGCGGAGATCGCCGCGACACCCTGCTCTGTGAAGACAATGGGCCGCGAGCCACCCAAGTGCTGTTTTGAAGGTATCGCATTTTGCGATACCATGGACTCGATCTCCTCGTCGGTGAGCTGAAACATGAAATCAGAGGGAAACCGGCGAGTGTTTCTCTTGACCTGTTCGCGAAGGCGGATCGGTTTGACCCCGTAGAAGAGCGCCAAATCCCTGTCCAGCATCACCTGAACACCACGGAGTGTATAGATCAGGTTCTTGATTTCATCGACATTTGTCAGCGAGTGCTCGTTCATCGAGATCCTCGAACGATCAAAGCGGTTTTCAGTCAGACTCCCAGACCAACGCTCGTGCACACAAAGATATGCTGGGCACCACGCCCGAGTCCAGGGCCACTACTCCCCAGTCACGAAGTTGATCAGCTTCCCAGGCACAAAGACGACTCGCTGCACCGTGCCCAACCGCTCGCGAATGCGAGCGTCCCCACGCGCCGTGCGCTCTGCGTCGTTCTGCGCGATGCCGACCGGAACACGCACCGTTGCCCGCAGTCTCCCGTTCACCTGCACCGCCATCTCGAACGTGCTCTGCTGGATCCGGTCCGGGTCGTAAACTGGCCACGCTTGGTCGAAGACCATGCCCTCGCCGCCCAGACGTGACCACAACTCCTGCGCAATGAACGGCCCGAATGGCGCAACCATCTGCACCAACGCCTTGACTGCCGGCAACGACCGGCACTCTGCCGATTCCAACCCGGACACCAACTCCATCAGCCGGGCAATGGCGGTGTTGTAGCGCAGCGCCTCGATGTCGACGGTCACCTCTCTGATCGTGCGATGCAGCAGGCGTGCGGACTCCCGGTCTTCCGTCGCGCGCTCGACGAAGGCCGTGGTGGTGGCATACCGCCACAGCCGTTCGTAGAAGCGCCGAACTCCCGCAATCGCGTGGTGTCAACAAACGACGGACACCGTGCCAGAGGGCTGCGACCCGAGCCGTCGGGCTGGTAGTCATTGACGTAGGGCAAGATGACGGGCAGATGCTCCTCGGCCACCGGCACGGCACCGCACGCGTCACAATGCACGATCGGGATGGGGGTTCCCCAATACCGCTGCCTGCTGACGCACCAGTCGCGCAGGTGGTACGTTGTGCGAGCAGGGCCACCGGGCCCGGCGGCCTCGACGCACTTGCCGATCCAGTGGCGCTGGGCCGTCCTGGTGACCTCCGACCAGTCCAGAGAGTCCAGTCCCGTCAACAGCGCCTCAGCGTAGGCGGTGATTCTCAGAAACCATTGTCGCATCGCGCGCTCCTCGACGATGCAGGAACACCGCTCGCAGGTTCCGCCCTGCGACTGCTCGTCGGCCAGCACCGTGCTGCATGAAGGGCGCCAGTTGACTTCTGCGTCCTTCTGGTATGCCAGCCCGCGCTTGAAGAGTTGGACAAAAACCCACTGTGTCCAGCGGTAGTACGACGGATCCACCGTGTTGACCTGTGCGCTCCAGTCAAACATGGCGCCCAGGCTCTCCAGTTGACGGGTGAAGTTCTCCACGGTTGAGACGAAACAGAAAGGCCCGCCGGTTAAGCGGGCCGTCCAGAACACAGTGATTTGTTGGGTACGGAAGCGGCTCGCTATCGTAGGAATGGGCAGAGGAGGTATAGCTGTAGTGATGCCCAATCGCCCTGAGCGGGCTGGGGTGCGCAATGCGAGGCCTGATGGTATCGATAGGACATGGTGATTTCCTGTTCACTATCAATATCGCTTGATGGGGATGGCTTTGTCAAGGGGCTCACCGGTGACTGCCCCAAGTCGCCGGTTTCATGGTCGCCGCGCACGACGAGATAGTCGGAATCTCCGATCGGCACGCGCGGATCGAATGCATACAGATCGCCGCAGCCATTCCCACCGAACAAGACCAGCGGTTCGAAGGACGGATACAAGTACGGATCCCACATTTCGCGGACACCGCATCTGCTCTTTATCAGGGATTCGATCTTCTCGAATGTCAGATCGATTCCCCCATCGCAACTATTGCTGAAGGATGCGTCGCCGACGCGCGTCATGAGCATGCGATAGGAGGGAGGAAAACGAAAACTCCGGATGTTACGCCGATCTTCGATCGCCTCTTCCAGTCGCGCAAGTTCGGCTTCGGGTACGGGGCCTGCAAAGCGATAGCGAGCAGATTGTGCGGCATCGAACGTACGAACGATCGCGCTCAAGCATGGAACATCGGCCAGGAGTGCGGGAGCGATCGTGTTCGGGAGTTCATGCGCAGCGATGGAGGCTTGTTGCGAGGGGGTACTTGCAGCCGATTGGGGCACAGCCATCTTCCCGGCCTTCTTGTCGGCGGCAGATGCAATCCTTTCCATGTGCCGAACATCTCTTTTTGATGCACCCCATGGTTTCAGCCAGACTGCCGGCAATCACGCCTGCCGCGAGGGAGTGGTACCAGAACCCGATACGGTCGAAGCCCGACGAAGCGCCAAAAATATCGGCAGAATCCCAGCTAACACCTCCCCTGGACCAAGCCCCCGCGTGGAGCAGCCCACGAGAAAGCAGATCCCCGGTGTCAGATGGTGCCAGCACACCGGCTTTCCGGAATCGCTGCTGCAAACCGCTTGACTTATCACCTTTGATAACCTATTATATATGATGATGTGGAACATCCTCGAACACCGGCACATTGAGAAGACTATCGCGAGGCTGCCGCCACAGATTGTGAAGAAGTATGAGCTTTGGAAGGACCTGGTCTTCAGGCATGGCCCGGAGAAACTGCGGGAATTCCCCGGATTCCACGACGAACAGCTCAAGGGAGACCGCAGAGGCCGGCGATCCTCACGGCTCAACATCTTCCATCGCGTCATCTATCAAGTCGAGCGCGAACAGGTATCCGTTTATGTCATCGAAATATCACCCCACAAGTACTGAGGAGCACCCCGTGCCCAAGCTCAACAAAAACGATTTCGCGCCCGCCAAGCAGCACGCCACACCGACCACTGGGGAGGTCATTCGCATGCTTCGGGAGTTGAAGGGGTGGACCCAACAGGACCTGGCAAAGCGGTGCGCAATAGACTCGACCAACATCAGCTCCATGGAGCACGACAGACTCGACATCGGGAAGAAGCGTGCCCTGCAGCTTGCGCGTGCATTCGGCGTGCACCCGGCGGCCATCATGTTTCCCGAATACGAGGCAGAGCACATGCAGAAGGCCGCCTGAACCTTGATGGAGCCCTCGGTCCACCTGAGCACGGTGCTGGCTGCGGGCATCGCGAGCTCGATGGCAAGGCCCCGACACTCGACCAACCACACAAAAATGTTGCGGAGCATGGCCAGTGATACACGGTTGTGTCATCACGATAACTCATTACAAAACCGTTAGTTACCAGTAAGGTCAGCGCAAGGACTATATGGGATGCTCGACCTGGGACCGAGAGGCGCTTTATCGACCAGCACCGAAACATAACATGTTGAAATTAGGTACATTGACTAGCATTTCAGATGGAATCGCACATACAGCCCCAACGATCTTCACTCAACCGCAAGCAGTGTACATAACACCATGTAAATCAGGTAATTGACCACTATAATTGCCATCGAAACCGTCCCCGGACCGACCCGCCTCCTCGCTCGCCGCTCAAGTCTGACGACAACCCTTACACCTCAATGTGCCAAACCAGGGCTATCGTCCGTAGCGATACAATCCCGTGTCCATCACTGCCGAATCAGCCTTGGAATCCCATGGCACAATGGTTGCGAATTTCACCAAGGCCTTGGTCGTACTGAATCAACGTGCGTGCGCGGACGCCATGTTCGGCTCAGTTGGCCATCGCGTGTGCGTTAGTGAGGACGGAGAGTGCGTCTGCCGCGCAGTGCCGGCCGAGCCCTGCGCGGGCGCGACGCAGGAGCCGAATGCACCTCGGGCGGACAGGCGCCGAGGGTGGCAGACCGAGCTCGGAGGAGGCACGACCCCGGAGGGGCAACGCCCATCGGGCCCAGCAGAGACCGACGATCATCCGAACCCATCGAGACTCCCCGGTATGCCACACCGAGCCCTCGTCCACACCTCAATGAGCACCGGCCTACCGGGGTTTGACGCCGTGCTTCAGGGCGTGCGTCCTGGCGACAATATTGTCTTCCAGGTCGACTCAATCGACGACTACGTGCCGTTTGTGCATCCGTTCTGCCGCGAGGCCCGGCTCGAATCACGCGCACTTGTCTACTTTCGCTTTGCCGAGCACCGCTACCTGCTGCCCGAAGGGGTTGACGCCGAGGTACACACGCTGCGGCCCGAAGAGGGATTCGAGAATTTCATTTCCGAGATCTTCGACGCGATCGAGAAGCATGGCACGGGCGCGTGCTACGTGTTTGACTGCCTGTCGGAGCTGTCGGTCGACTGGTTCAGCGATCGGATGCTCGGCAACTTCTTCATGCTTACCTGCCCGTACCTGTACGATTTCGAGACGGCGACATTCTTCGCGCTGCTCAAGAACTCGCACATGTCAGTTGCCACCAGCGCCATCCACAACACCGCGCAGGTGGTGCTCGATGTGTATCGCAACCGCGAGAAACTGTACATCCACCCCCTCAAGGTGTACAAGCGCTTCTCGCCCACCATGTACATGCTGCACTCGTGGACGGGCGATGAGTTCCGTCCAGTCAAGAACAGCGTGGTCACCTCCGAAATTCTGGGGCACGTGCATCAGCCGTGGTTGGACTTCTCGGTGCAGCGGCAAGACGTGTGGACCCGCACCTTCGCCGCAGCGCATCAGTGCGTTGAGGCCTCGCGCACCGGCGCACCGGGGCTTGACGAGCAGACACGCGACGAACTGCTCGATCGGCTGCTGCGCATGGCCGTCACGCGCGAGGAGCGGCTGCTGCAACTTGCACGGAAGTGCCTGACACTGGCCGATCTCATCGACATTGGCCGGCGCATGATCGGCACCGGACTCATTGGCGGAAAGTCGGTGGGGATGCTCGTGGCACGGGCGATTCTGCGCTCGTCGGGTCCGCAGTGGGACGAGCAGCTCGAAGCGCACGACTCGTTCTTCATTGGCTCCGACGTGTTCTACACATACCTTATTGTCAACAACTGCTGGTGGGTGCGTCGACGGCTGCACCGCAGCGGGACGCCGCTTGACGGGGCGGATGAGGTTCGTCAACGGCTTTTGAGCGGCGCCTTCCCGCAGGAGATTCGCGACCAGTTCATGGCGTTGCTTGAGTACTTCGGCCAGTCGCCCATCATTGTGCGCTCGTCGTCGCTGCTCGAAGACGCGTACGGCAATGCCTTTTCGGGCAAGTACGAGAGCGTCTTCCTCACCAATCAGGGCACACCGCAGCAGCGCCTTGACGAGTTCATCGGGGCTGTGCGCGAGGTGTACGCCAGCACCATGAAGCGCGAGGCATTGGCCTACCGTGCGCACTGGGGGCTCCTGGAGCACGACGAGCAGATGGCACTGCTGGTGCAGCGCGTATCCGGCTCCTCGTACGGCAACCTGTTCTTCCCTCACGTGGCGGGCGTGGCCTTCTCCTATAATCCATATACATGGAGCAGCGACATCGATCCGCAGCAAGGCATGGTGCGGCTGGTGTTTGGCCTTGGCACACGGGCAGTGGATCGGGCAGACGACGACTACACGCGCGTGGTGGGGCTCTCGGCGCCGCTTCGGCGTCCCGAATCGACGTTCGATGAAGTACGCAAGTACGCACAGCGCAAGGTTGACGTGCTCGATTTGTCGGGAGTTGGTTTGGACTCCAGGCAGTTTGATGAGGTCGTGCGCGAGGCCCCCGACTTGCCGCTGGACGTCTTCGCCACGCAGGATGAGGACCTTCTGCGCCGGGCCGAAGAGCGGGGACGCCGCAATGTGTTTGCGCACGTGCTCACCTTCGAGCACCTGCTCTCCCAGACACCGTTTGTCGACCGCATGAAGTCCATGCTCAGTACGCTGCAGGGCGCCTACGAGTATCCGGTGGATGTCGAGTTCACTGCAAACTTTGTGGATGGGGACGACTTCCGCATCAATCTGGTGCAATGCCGTCCATTCCAGGCCAAACGCGAAGCGCGCACTGTGGAGCCGCCCTCGGTGATTGACGAGGCGGACGTGGCTTTGCGCACGCGAGGACCCATCATCGGCAACAGCATGGCCGCGGCCATCGGGCGACTCGTGTACGTGGTGCCGCACACGTACGGCCAACTGCCGGTGAACGACCGCTACACCGTCGCGCGATTGGTGGGCAAGTTGACGCACGCGGCCGATCCGTCAGGCAAGGCGACCGGCCTCATCGTGCTGGTTGGGCCGGGCCGATGGGGCACCAGCACGCCGTCGCTAGGGGTGCCCGTGCAGTTCGCCGAGATCAATGGCGTGGGTGTTATTTGCGAGATAGCGGCTATGCACGAAGGCCTGGTGCCGGACGTATCTTTGGGCACGCATTTCTTCAACGATCTGGTGGAGATGGACATGCTGTACATGGCCGTGTACCCCGAACGCGAGGGCTACGTGGTCAACAGTAGTCTTCTCGCCGATGCACCCAATCAACTTCGCGCTCTGGCCCCCGACGCAGGCGCATGGGAGGAGACGGTGCGCGTGATTGACGGCGCCAACATTGGTGGCGGCAGGAGGCTCCTCTTGCACGTGGATGCGGTGAAACAGCAGGGCGTAGTGTATGTGGGAAGTGCAGAGTGCGGAGTGGGGAGTGCGGAGTAATGGAACGACACCGACAAACCGAGAGATGCGCTCCAGCGGAGCGCCTCCACGAGTTGGTCGAATGCAGTCCACAACTTCGCATTCCGCACTCCCAACTCCGCACTAGGAACCGACACAGACTGACTCATAGATAGAAGGAACACGACCATGCACAAGCGACAGGGACTGTACGACCCGCAATTCGAGCACGACGCATGCGGCGTGGGGTTTGTTGTGAGCGTCAATGGCCAGAAGTCGCATCAGATCGTCACCGAAGGCATCACCATTCTCAAGAACCTGGTGCATCGCGGGGCCGTGGGCGGCGACCAGAAAACCGGCGACGGGGCCGGCATTCTCATGCAACTGCCTCACGCCTTTTTCGTCAAGGAGTCGGACCGCCTTGGGCTGCACCTGCCCGCCGACGGATCGTACGGCGTAGGCATGCTCTTTCTGCCCACGGCCGCCGAGGCTCGCGCCACGGCTCGCCGCTGCGTGGAGCAGGCAATCGCGTCGGAGGGCGGATCTCTCCTCGGATGGCGCGATGTTCCGATGTGCCCCGACTGCCTGGGCGAGATGGCGCGCGGCTCCATGCCGTTTGTGGCGCAGGTGTTTCTGACATGTGCCGGACTCACTGGCGTCGAGCTGGAGCGCAAACTCTACGTGGTGCGCAAAGTGATGGAGAAGTGCGCAACGGGCGCCGGGCTCGACATCGCGGATTTCTACGTCTGCTCGCTCTCCTCCCGCACCGTCAACTACAAGGGCATGTTCGTTGCGCCGCAGCTCGAGCAGTTCTACCCCGATCTCTCCGACGTGGACCTGCAGAGCGCCATTGCTCTGGTGCACCAGCGGTACAGCACCAACACCTTTCCGTCGTGGCCCCTTGCGCAGCCGTTCCGTCTCTGCGCGCACAACGGCGAAATCAACACCCTGCGCGGCAACATCAACAAGATGCGCGCTCGCGAAATGACACTCTCCTCCCCGCTGTTCGGCGCCGACGTCGAGAAGCTGATCCCAATTGTCAACGGCCGCCTCTCCGACTCCGGCATGTTCGACAATGTGTTTGAGCTGCTGTGCCTGGGTGGCCGCACCATCGATCACTCGATCATGATGATGGTTCCCGAGGCTTTTGGCCTGCGCTACCATATCAGTCAGGACAAGCGCGCGTTCTACGAATACCATGCAGCCATCATGGAGCCCTGGGACGGACCCGCAGCACTCGCCTTCACCGACGGGACATCCGTGGGCGCCACACTCGACCGCAACGGACTGCGGCCTGCCCGCTACGTGATTACCAAGAGCGGCAAAGTGGTGCTCGCTTCAGAGGTGGGCGTGCTTGACATCGACCCCGAGGATGTTCTGCAGAAAGGCCGCTTGGGGCCGGGCAAGATGCTGCTGGTTGACACCGCCCACGGACGCATCATGTCGGATAACGAGATCAAGGCATCGGTGTCGCGGCGCAAGCCCTACCGTCGCTGGCTCGAAGGCAACCGCATCGAGCTGAAGGGTCTCTTCGGTCAACCGGAAGCCGTCACGGTCGAAGAGGCGTCGCTTCTCACCCGGCAGAAGATGTTCGGGTACACGCTGGAAGATCTGACCATGGTTCTGGGCTCCATGGCCGAGAACGCACAGGAGCCGATCAGCTCCATGGGCAATGACGCGGCGTTGGCCGCGCTCTCCGACCGGCCGCAGTTGCTCTACAACTACTTCAAGCAACTCTTTGCCCAGGTCACCAATCCGCCCATCGATCCCTATCGCGAAAACCTCGTGATGTCGCTGATGAGCTTTGTGGGGCGCGAGGGCAATCTGCTTGACGAAACGCCGCAGCACTGTCACCAGCTCAAGTTGCCGCATCCCATTCTCTCCAACGAAGACATGGACAAACTGCGCACCATCGACGATGGTGGGCTCCGTGCGGCAGTGCTGCCCATGCTCTTCGGCGTTGAGCGGCAAGGCCCCGACCTTGAGGGCGCGCTTCTGGCGATGTGCGTGCAGGCCGAGCGATTCGTTGACGAAGGCAGAACGCTTCTGGTGCTCAGCGACCGTGGGGCGTCGGAAACTCTGGTGCCCATTCCCGCACTGCTGGCGGTATCGGCCGTGCATCAGCACCTTGTGCGCGTCAAGAAACGACAGATGGCCGGACTGGTTGTGGAAACAGGCGAAGCGCGCGAGGTCATGCACTTCGCCACACTCATCGGCTTCGGCGCCAGCGCCATCAACCCGTACCTGGCATTTGAGTCGGTGGCCGACCTCAAGGCCGATGAGCGCCTGCCGGCCGATCTGAAGGCCGATGCTGCCATCGACAACTACATCGCGGCTGTCAAGAAGGGGCTGCTCAAGATCATGTCGAAGATGGGCATCTCAACCATTCGCAGCTATCGAAGCGCGCAGGTGTTCGAGGCAGTGGGGCTCTCCTCGAAGCTGGTCGACACCTACTTCCCCAATACCCCCTCGCGCATCGAGGGAATCGGGCTGGAGGTGATCGCCCGCGAGGCACGCGCACGCCACGCCGATGCGTACGCCCCGGCCCCCAGCACCGAGCGGGATGCGTTGGACTCCGGCGGCAATGTTCACTTTCGCGCGCACTCCGAGAAGCACATATTCACGCCCGAGTCCATCGCGCTGGTCCAGAAAGCCACGCGTGACAACGACTACGCAATCTATCAGCAGTACGCGAAGAGCATCAACGATCACGCCACGCGGCTGTGCACGTTGCGCGGGCTCTTCCAGTTCAAGAAGCAAACGCCTGTGCCTCTGGATGAGGTCGAGTCGGAAGACTCAATTGTCAAGCGCTTCATCTCGTCGGCCATGTCGTTTGGGTCCATCAGCAAAGAGGCGCACGAAACCATGGCCATTGCCATGAACCGCATTGGCGCTTCCAGCAACTCCGGCGAGGGCGGCGAAGACGAGGCGCGCTTCATCCCGCGCGCAAACGGCGACATCGCGGCCAGCAAGATCAAGCAGGTAGCCTCGGCCCGCTTTGGCGTTACCAGCAACTATCTGGTGCACGCCGAGGAGCTGCAGATCAAGATCGCGCAGGGAGCAAAGCCCGGCGAAGGCGGACAGCTCCCTGGCCACAAGGTTGACGAAATCATTGCCAGGGTGCGCCACTCCACTCCGGGCGTCATGCTCATTTCGCCGCCTCCGCACCACGACATCTACTCCATCGAGGATCTGGCGCAGCTCATCTTCGACCTGAAGAGCGCCAATCCCCGGGCGCGCATATCGGTCAAGCTCGTGGCCGAGGTCGGCGTAGGCACCGTGGCCGCAGGCGTTGCCAAGGCAAAGGCAGAGATGGTGCTCATCTCCGGTCACGACGGCGGCACCGGCGCCTCACCTATCTCCTCGATCAAGCACGCGGGCATTCCCTGGGAGATCGGGCTTGCCGAAACGCAGCAGACGCTCGTGCTCAACCGCCTGCGCGACCGCATCCGCGTGCAGGTTGATGGAAAGATGAAGACCGGCCGCGACGTCGTGATTGGCGCACTACTCGGCGCCGAGGAGTTCGGCTTCGGCAGCATCTCGCTGGTCACGCTCGGATGCATCATGATGCGCAAGTGCCATCTGAACACCTGCCCTGTGGGTGTGGCAACACAAGACCCCGAACTGCGAAAGCGTTTTGCCGGAAAGCCCGAGCACCTGGTCAACTTCATGCGCTTTGTCGCACGCGATGTGCGCGAACACATGGCACAACTGGGCTTCCGCACCTTCGACGACATGGTCGGACGCGTTGACATCCTCGAAGTCAACCACGCCATCGAGCACTGGAAGGCGCAGAGCCTCGACTTCAGCAAGGTGCTGGCAGTTCCGGCTCTTCCCGAAGGAGCGAGCCGCCGCTGCACCACTCCGTCGCACCACGACTTTTCGCAGTCGCTTGACGGCGAGCTCATCGAGCGTTCATCGCGAGCTATTGACAAAAAGCAGCCAGTGAGCCTCTTCGCGTCCATCCGCAACTGCAACAGAGCGGTGGGCGCAACTCTGAGCTGCGAAATCTCGCGGCGCTATGGCGGCGAGGGACTTCCTGCCGACACCATCAAGTGCAAGTTCACCGGCTCGGCCGGCCAGAGCTTTGGCGCGTTTCTCGCCCCTGGCGTGACCTTCGAACTCGAAGGCGATGCCAACGACTACTTCGGCAAGGGGCTCTCGGGCGGCAAGCTCATCGTCTACCCGCCCAAGGGAAGCTCGTTTCGGCCTCAAAACAACATCATTACCGGCAATGTCAATCTCTTTGGCGCGACCTCGGGCGAGGCGTACATCAACGGTATGGCAGGCGAGCGCTTTGCAGTACGCAACAGCGGAGCCACGGCTGTGGTGGAAGGCATGGGAGACCACGGCTGCGAGTACATGACCGGCGGCGCCGTGGTGGTGCTGGGCCCCACGGGCATCAACTTCGCGGCGGGCATGAGCGGCGGCATTGCGTTTGTGCTTGACGACAGCCAGCTCTTCGACACCCGCTGCAACCTGGAGATGGTTGACATCGAGCCCGTGTCAACCGAAGACGACCAGCGCCTGCTGTACACGCTGATCCGCAACCACGTCACGCTTACGCAGAGCGAGCATGCCTCGCGTATCGTGCGCGACTGGACGGAGATGCTGCCCTTGTTTGTCAAGGTGATGCCCTTGGACTACCGCATAGCTTTATTGCGCATGCGCAAAGAGGAGGCGCGGGAGACAGAGGTCGTTGCCATTACCGAAGAGGTGTTCAGGTAGGCCGACTGACCGAGGCTTGATGATGGTCTGGGCGGGAGAGGACCCCTCTGGTCAAGTGGGAAGTGACGAGTGACGAGCAAGCGAGTTACGAGTTACGAGTGGTCGGGAGGGATCGACGGTCTCCTGGCGCCATGGTGTCTTCGGTTCTGCGATGTTGATGCGGGGTCGCCGACTGTCTCGCGTGTCGGTTCGTCACTCGTAACTCGCTTGCTCGTCACTCGTCACTGCCTTGCGACTCTACAACGCGGAGAACCGAACCAATGGAAGGACTGCCATATCATGGGAAAAGCAACGGGGTTTCTTGAGATCGAGCGGGCGGGCATGACATACCGCCCTGTCAACCAACGACTGACCGATTGGAAGGAATTCGTGTCCCCCCGACCAACCGACGAACTCACGCGTCAGGGCGCGCGATGCATGGACTGCGGCATCCCGTTCTGCCATGGCATGGGCTGCCCTGTGCTCAACCTCATTCCCGAGTGGAACGACATGGTTTGTCGCGGCAAGTGGCGCGAGGCATATCAGCGGCTCGAACTCACCAACAACCTGCCCGAGATCACCGGCCGCATCTGCCCCGCTCCGTGTGAGGCGTCGTGCACGCTGTCAATCAATAGCGCATCGGTGACCATCAAGCAGATCGAGCTTGCCATCATCGAGCGCGCATTTGCCGAAGGATGGGTCGTGGCGCGTCCTCCCACAGCCGAGACCGGAAAGCGGGTTGCAGTGATTGGCTCGGGGCCTGCCGGGCTTGCAGCAGCCCAACAACTGCGGCGCATGGGCCACGCGGTAACGCTCTTTGAGAAATCCAACAAGATTGGCGGCATCCTGCGCTACGGGATCCCCGATTTCAAGCTGGAGAAGTGGGTGATCGATCGCCGCATCGACCAGATGCAGCAGGAGGGTGTTCGCTTCGAGACCGGGGTGATAGTCGGCGAAGATCTCTCGGTTCGCTATATGCGCCGGTCCTTTGACGCGATTGTGCTCACACTCGGCGCGGGCGAACCTCGCGACCTGCACGTTCCCGGCCGCGGTCTTGAGGGAATTCACTTCGCCATGGACTTTCTCAGCAGATCAAACATGGTGCGCGGTGGCGAGATTCCCGAGCATCAAGGCATCTCGGCCAAGGGCAAGACCGTGCTGGTGATCGGCGGCGGAGACACCGGGGCTGACTGCGTGGGAACTTCCAATCGTCAAGGCGCAAGGAAGGTGTACCAGTACGAGATCATGCCCAAGCCGCCCGTGTGGGAGAGCGCCAGCAATCCCAACTGGCCCAACTGGCCCAACGTTCTGCGCACCTCCTCCTCGCACGAAGAGGGCTGCGAGCGCGACTGGTCAATCACCACCAAGCAGTTCAACGGGCGCGATGTGCGCGTGGAGAGCGGCACGTTTGCGCGTGTGGAGTGGAAGACCGATCCTGCCACCAAGCGTCAGTCAATGGTTGAGGTCGCGGGCTCCGAGTTCACGCTCAAGGTTGACCTGGTGCTGCTGGCCATGGGCTTCGTGCACGTGCAGCACAGCAAGTTGTGCGATGATTTGGGCGCACTCTACGATGATCGCGGAAATCTCAGGACCACCGACTACGCAACAACTGCCCCGGGCGTGTTCGCTGCGGGAGACGCGGATACCGGTGCATCGCTGGTGGTGCGGGCAATCTATCATGGCAGAGAGGCTGCCAGGGCGGTGGATGCATTCTTGCGGGGGTAGATGGGGGAGGGGTGAGAATCGAGAATTGAGAAGTGAGTAGGGGGGAGCTGCCGTTCCCGGGATGAGGGTGACAGGGAATCGGGTCCCGCGCATTCGATCCTCGCTGATGAGTGGGGCGAGCGGACGGCGGCAGTCATATAACACACGCAGCGGTGACCAGCACAACTCTCTTTCATAAGCGTACGCAATAGCGTACGCTTATGAAATGGAGGATCCCCATGACCACACTCACCGTCACACAAGCCCGCAAGCAGCTTTTCCGTTTGCTCGACGAAGCCAACTCTTCGCACACCCCTATTCACAGAAACTGGGGACGGTGGCAAAAAAAAGAGATAGTGGAACCCACAAATTCCTCTGAAGTCA
>Ga0315284_10001614_pt1 | contig 32271 bp, 34 predicted proteins | sample YL17G09_16_MG_FD_203696 | JGI IMG/M metagenome (GOLD analysis project Ga0315284, IMG submission 203696) | Sediment microbial communities from Yellowstone Lake, YNP, Wyoming, USA - YL17G09_16 | ecosystem: Environmental > Aquatic > Freshwater > Lake > Sediment | place: USA: Wyoming | collected... | reverse complement strand
TGTTCTAAACAATATTATACCATAACTAGTTATAGGTAATCTACAATTATGAAATAAATGACCACTCTTGTTACAATTATTACAAATATTATTTTTATTCATTTTATTTTTATATTATATGTTAAAATATAAATCTTTTTATATTAGTTTATGTAAATGGAACTAAATCCAGATGTTTGGGGTAAATGGTATTGGGGGTTTTTACATACAATATCAATAAATTATCCAAATTATCCAAACGCTGTTACAAAAAAAATGTACTATGAATTAATTAATAATTTCCCATTATTTATACCGTGTCAATATATATCTAATGATTTTAGTAAGTTAATTGTTTCTTATCCAGTATCTCCTTATTTGGATAATAGAGATTCTTTTATTCGTTGGATACATTTTATTCATAATAAAATAAATGAAAAAATGGAAAAACCGGTGATTCCATTAAATGAATTTTATATAAATTATTATGAACAATATAAACCCAAAGGTATAAAGTTTGAAGAGTTTAATAAAATTAAACAAAAAATAGTATATTTCATGATAATTATTCTTATTATATTTAGTATTTATTATTGTTATGATAAATAATATTATATATATATTATATGGATGTTAATAATACATTAGGGGGAAAAGCAATAGCTTCTGGAGGTTTTGGGTGTGTATTTTATCCTGCGTTAAAATGTAAAGATTCTGTAAATAGAGACTCAAATAAAATATCAAAATTATTTACAAATAAACATGCGTTAACTGAATATAATGAAATTCAATTATTAAAACCATTATTAAAACAAATACCTAATTATTCTGATTTTTTTATTATTAATAATTTAACATTGTGTACTCCAGATAAATTATCATCTGATGATTTAATAAATTTTAATAATAAATGTAACAGCATTACAAATAAAACAGATTTAACAATAAATAACAATTTAGATGAGTTTAAAATATTAAATATGCCATATGGTGGAATAACTATAAGTAATTATATTTTAAATAATATTAATGTTATTGATACCAGATCTTATATACATTTTATAAACATAAATAATTCGTTAATAAAATTATTGAAAAATGGAATTATACCTATGAATAATTTAAATATTTATCATGGAGACATTAAAGAATCAAATATATTAATAGATATAAAAGAGACACCATTAAAACCAAAAATAATTGATTGGGGACTAACAATAATATATAATAATAATAATGATGTAATAATTCCTAAGCAATGGTGGAATAGACCATTACAATTTAATGTTCCTTTTTCTAATATATTATTTTCAACCGATTTTTTCGACTTAGTAAAGGTTTTTATAAGTAACAAAACAATAAAAAAAAATTTAAACAATTGTAAAACATTTATGAAGGATTATATGACTATGTTTTTAAGAAAAAACACAAGAGGACATCATTTATATATACAATATATGTTTTCATTATTATTTGAGAATAAATCACAACATGAGAATATTATTATAGATTATAATTCTAAAATCTTATTTAAATTTAAAGGTTCAACCAATTTCGATTTTATGGCGTATATAAATACAGTATATAAAAAAAATCTCGACGTATGGGGTTTTATTGTTTCATATATTCCTATTTTAGAACTATTAGTAAAGAATGAGTATCAATTGTCGACAAATATTAGAACCGCATTAAAGAAAATAAAACAATTATTTATTAAATATTTATATAATACATCAACATCACCAATTGACATTAACACGTTAACCCAAGATTTACAGAATATAAATTTGTTATTTAATACAGAAATAAACAAGGGGCAAAAAAAGAATGTAAAAACTAAAAGGACAATAAATAGTCAGAATAAGAGTAAAAGGACAGTTAAAACTAAAAAGAACAGAACTTCCAAAAAGTATGAAACCTAAAAAAAAATCGTAAAAGATTAAAATTAAATAAGAAATCATTCCTGACGAACATTTTACACATGAAAGATGTATAAAATATCAAAATTTTTGCGAAGAGGTTAACAAAAAATGTCCAGTGGTGTAAATAATTTTATTATATTATTCTATTATAAAATGAGATTTGAAATATTTATATTCGGAATTACAATTTTTTTGATGTATAATACATATCATGATGGTAAGTATACAAAAATAATGTTGACTTGGAAAAAATATTATCAAATGGTTTTTTTTGCTGTTATTGGTGTTGGTATTTATTTAATGATGAAAAAAAATCCAACACAAGGTAAAAATATGTTAATGTACGCAAATAATATGGTAAAATATATGCCTATAAATAAATCATCTATGGATTTATTCTCGCCGATAATTGATTTAACATCCAATTACCAAAATAGTAATGGTGGTTTTAATCAAGGAGGACCTGGTGCTGAACAAAGAATATTAAATTCTGGAAAGATGGCAACAAAACGATGTGTTAGTGAGACAAAAAAAAAATATGTGGCTTCTAATCAAGATTGGAAGTGTGGTCAATGTAACGGTCAATTAAACGCATGGTTTGAAGTAGATCATAAAATTCGTTTAGAACATGGTGGAGGAAACGATGTAAATAATTTAGTTGCGTTATGTCGTGAGTGTCACGGACAAAAAACCGCAATGGAAAATATGTAGAAACAAAAATTTTAAATTATGGTTATATATTATATGGTTAATAATAGTACAATCGAGATAAACTTAATGTTTCGACCACTTTTAATAATATTTGGGTTAATAGTTTGTTTATTGTTTTTTTATTTTTTAATAAAATATTATTATGAATCGGTTAATTATTTTGTTATTTTTATTTTATTTTTAATTTTATTTATAGTTTTAATTTTATTTTTAATTTTTATACTATTCAAATTATCGACTTTATTTAATAGAGACACAGAACAATCGAAATACATGTTGTATTTTAAAAATATATTATCTCAGATACAAACTCAACTACAAAATGAATATAACTCAACATCACTAGTTTCAATAGTAATATTACTAATAATTAGTGTAATAATAATTTTATATTTTACTATACCATTTATAATTCAAAAAATAAATATACAAGGTGGAAGACAGCTTATAAAGGAACCAATTAGTACAAATACTTTAAATGTTATATCATCATACGAAAAATTAAATGGGACATCATCTTTTGAATATAAATATGGAATTTCATTTTGGTTTTTTATAAATTCATTTTCACCAAGTACAAATTCGAATTATAATAAATTCACATCATTGCTTAATTATGGCAATAAACCAAATATATTATATAATCCAAGCACAAATACATTGATGATAACAACTGAACAAAAGGGGTTACAAGAAACCGACAAATTATTAGATTTTGATGATAAAGGACATAGAATTATTTATAAACAACACAATATATTATTACAAAAATGGAATAATATAACAATAAATTATACCAATGGAACTTTAGATGTATTTTTAAATAATAAATTAGTTAAATCGGCCATAGAAGTAGTTCCGTATATGACATTTGATAATCTAGTAGTTGGAACAGAAGGTGGAATTAGTGGAGGTATTTGTAATTTGATTTATTTTAAAAAACCGTTAAACGCAATTAATATTTCTTATTTATATAATATTGTTAAGGATAAAACGCCTCCTATTATTAATAATTAAATGTTATATATTATAGATAAATTCTAAATCTATAATATATAATGAACCTAAAAAGTATTTTGTTTACAATTATAATTTTGGTATTATTTATTATTTTATTTAGATATATATTTAAGGATGTACATGGCATACAAAATGGAATTGTGAATGGTCAAACCCCATCTGTTGTTTCCGCGTCAAGTTTATCAGAAAATTCTAATTCTAATAACTTTGCGTATTCTGTTTGGTTTTATGTAAATGATTGGAATTATCGTTATGGAGAACCCAAAGTTATTTTTGGAAGAATGGGTAGTGTAAGTACCATAGGAGGTGGGTCTATTGATGGTATAAACGGTATAGACCCGTGCCCTGCGGTTGTTTTAGGAGCAGTTCAAAATAACATATCAGTTGCGGTTGGGTGTTATCCTGGTGCGGATACAGTTCCAACAATAACTGGTGGAAAATCAGTCGTCCATACATGTAATATAGCAAATGTTCCAATACAAAAATGGGTTAATCTTACCTTAAGCGTTTATGGAAGAACGCTTGATGTATATATAGACGGAAAATTAGTTAGAACATGTTTAATGCCTGGAATAGCAATGATAAATACAAATTCTGATATTTATATCACACCCAAAGGTGGGTTTAATGGTTGGACATCTAAGCTTCAATATTGGTCAAACGCTTTAAATCCACAAGAAGCATGGAATATTTACGCTAAAGGTTACGGTAGTAGTACAATAAATAATATGTTTGGAAATTATAAAGTAAATGTATCAATAGTAGAAAATGGCGTTACACAAAGTAGTAATACATTTTAATCAATAATTATAGTGTTTTTTTTATACAATATAATATATAAATGAATAGTCAAAGTATATCACCTTTTAATAGGTTTTCGGCAAACATACTAACATATGGAGATAGAGATTTTATAAATTCAAACACTTTAGTAGCAAAAATATCATTCTTTTTATTAGTTATATTTCTTTTTGTTGTTTTGCTACATTTAGGAATCTCTTTAATGGGATGGTTATTAACACCTTCAAAATCTCCTAAATTAATTAATGGAATGATAGACGCAAAAAATATGATTGTGTTTCCACAAGATCCAAATTCTAAAAATGCGGTTCCAATCAATAGGTCAGTGAATGCCGTAAATGGGGTTGAGTTTACATGGTCTGTATGGGTATTTATAGATAATTTACAATATTTATCTGGTCAATATAGACATATATTCCATAAAGGAAATGACCAACTTACAAATACAGGACTAAATTTTCCAAATAATGCTCCAGGATTATATATTTCACCGAATACAAATGCTTTAGTTGTAATTATGAATACTTTCAATGATATTAACCAAGAGATTGTTATACCAAATATACCTTTAAATAAATGGATGAATGTCATTATAAGATGTCAAAATGATAATTTAAATATTTATATTAATGGAACAATTACTAAAAGTATTAAATTAAAAGGTGTTCCAAAACAAAATTACGGTGATGTTTTTGTTGCCATGAATGGTGGGTTTGATGGTTATATTTCTAATTTATGGTATTATAATCATGCGTTAGGAACAACTGCTATTTCAAATTTAGTTAATTCAGGACCAAATTTAAAAATGTATGGTTCTAATTCATTTACAAATAAAATGAGTAAATATTTATCATTACGATGGTATTTTTATGGAACTGAAGATTCATATAATCCTTAAATTATTACAGCATTAAATATTTATTGTTCGTTAAATGTTAAATAATTATATTTATTATTATTATAATGAATAATAATAATAAAGAATCACCAAATATTTTTGTTAAAATTATTAATACCTTATTCAGTTTATTTATGCCTCCTAGAATAGAACATGAAACATATATTCCGATTACAACATTAGTCGATTTTATAGAACAATTAAAGGTTTGTGACAATAATATAGAAAATATAAAAGAATTAAATGTTGTCAACAATATTATTGAAAATGAAAATATAGAAGAAGTGAATGTTGTCAACAATATTATTGAAAATATACAAGAATTAAATATTGTCGACAATATTATTGAAAATGAAAATATAGAAAATATAAAAAAAATGAATGTTGTCGACAATATTATTGAAAATATAGAACAATTGAATGATGAATATATAGACAATAGTACGGAAGAATTATCTCAATCTTTTTTTGCGTGTGATATTGAACAACTCGCTAGTTTATTGTTTGAAAATAATATGAATTCAGAAAATAAATATAATTATTATTGTTTACAAGATACTCCAAGTAGTTATTCTGAATATAGTTATATAGACCAAACCACAAACATAGATAACACTGATAAAATTATACCCGTAAATTTGGATTAACACATACAGAATTTGTAGGAAATATTTCTCCAGACATACAAGTATCATTAACCCCAACTTCAGCACAACTACGAAACCCTCTATCTTCACCAATATAACACCATCCAGCTTTTCCGAGTTGAATACTACTGGTGGAATCATCCGCATGATAATCTTCACCTCCAACCTGTTGTCTCTGAGATGTGGTATTATTCAGTGCTTTATTTAATGTGTTATTTTGTGTTATGTCTGGATGAGAAAGAGTTATTGGTTGAATATTATGTTGTTCTATTTGTTGTGTTGTGTTTTCAATTGAATTAAGACCTTTATTAACAATATCTGCAGATGTATTTACTATTGATTGTGTTCCTTTTGCTGATGTATTTATTGTTTGTAATGTGGTTATACCTAATAGATAAGTTATTTTTTGAACAATTGGTCTAAAAACATCACTTATCGTTTGTGTTCCTTTTGCTAAATAAACAAAAATATTAAATCCTAATAATGATAAAATACCAAATATAATAATCCAAGTAGTTAGTTTAGTTTGTTTTATTGAATCAATAAAAGATATATTTGAAATGTTAGGGTCAGGTAGAATAGATTCAGATTGTGATAAATCAAAACTTGTATTATTCATTATAATAAAAATAAATATATTAAATTATAGGATACAACTTTAATTGAATGTTAATAAATATAAGAATTGATTCAAATCACCTAAAATTTCATCACGAATATTTAATAAATCTGTATTTGACATTTTCATTATAAATGCGTTATTTGTTAATCCAACCAAAAAGGATTTGAATTTTTCAATTTGATTTTTCAATTGTGCCGGTGTATTCAAATCAATTAAGGATATTTTGGGTTGTTTCAATAAATTAGTTCTTTTTTCTGTTTTCCCTAATAAAACCTCAACGAAATGGTCAATATGTTCATTTAATTTATCATATAAACCATCTGTTGCTTTATGTGTTGCGTAGCTATATGTTTTCCAATGGTATAATTTTACCATGATTAACATTTCTAGAAATTTACATGTGATATCTTGTTGAAAACTAGCACTATTTCCCTTTATATTTTTTTTAGTATATCTGTTTTTATAACTTTTGGTCATATATAATATAAAATATTATAATCTGGGTATAAAGGTTTCACCGAATGAATTCATTTTATCTAATTTTTCAATGGTTTTTTCTAAATTGTTGTTTGAAATATTTGTAAATAAATAATCAGTTCCAGGTGATTCTTCATTTTTTTTGATTTGTTTATAGATGGTATCTATTTGTTTAGTTACATTTAAAATGATGTCTTTTTGTTTTTCACTTACTATTTCTTCATTTAATTTAATATTTTCGGTTAAAAGGGATACTACAAAATATAAAATATATTTGCGTTTTTTACAACAAGTATTGGAATATTTAAGAGTAAATAAATTTAATAAACTATTTACTATTTTTTTAATTAAAGGATTGTTATTGTCGACATGTTTAAAAAAAACATCCCAAATAATCCATATTACATCCATTTGGTCTTTACTATTTACACTAATATGACTTCTTCTTTCACATTTAAATTTTTCTTTTTTTGTTTTACATATATGTTCAAATTCTAAGATCCATTCAATCCAATAACACGAATTAATATTATTTTTTACATCTACTGATAAATTATAAGATAATTCATTAATTGCTATAATTATTTCTTTAGGGTCATCTTTTAATATGACATTTTCAATATAAATAAGAGATGGTGCATTAAACCTTTCTGTCATAAATGTTAAATCAAAATCTTCTTTTTTTATTTTGATTTCATTAAAACTGTGTTTTCGTTTAGAATCGCATAATACACACATTACTTCACTAAATAATTTGCGTATGTTTTCATTATTTCTCATTTTAAGTTCGTTGTTGACATATCCACCCGATACAATTTTTTTAAAGTTGTTTATTCTTAGTTCTAAATATATGGCTAGTTTTGGATTACCTATATGTATATTTTTACAATAAAAATATAAAATTATATCCCATAATTCACAAAAATTACCAGAGCAAATTAATTCTGCGCTCCAATAACAAGCCGGTTCAATTTTAGAGTTTAATAAGCTATTTAGAAGTTCTTTTTTAACATCAGATTTTTTGAATTTAGAAAAGGTGATTCCTTTAAACATTTTGGGGTGTCTTATATCATTTATTTCTGAATCAGACATATAATAAAAAATATACAAAAAAAATATTAACAATACATATAAATGAATATGTTTGTAACCATTACAAAAATGTATAAAAATATATCCAATTGGGGTAAAATAATGATATTTTGTGTTTTGTTTTTAATTTTAGTAATATTATTTAAATCATTAAAACAGGAATCACAACATATAGAAGGATATGAACAAAACGATAATTTTTTATTAAAAGTTGGTGAGAATATATATGATGATTTTTATGCAGATATATATGATGAATTAGTTTATAATGAAATGAAGGATGATTATGAAATTGGAGAAATTGTAAATAAAACCGGACCTACAACTCAAAGTGTTATTTTAGATATTGGTTCAGGAACCGGACATCATGTATCTAAATTAAATGAACAGGGATATAAAACTATTGGTATGGATTTATCCCCTTCAATGATTAAAAAATCAAAAGAGAATTTCCCATCATGTCACTTTATATTAGGGGATGCTACAGGAAACCCTGATATTCAATATAACTCTTTTACACATATATTGTCTCTTTATTTTACAATTTATTATATGAAAAATAAAAATAAATTTTTTACTAATTGTATGAATTGGTTAATGCCTGGTAGTTATTTATTATTACATTTAGTAGACCGTGAAACATTTGACCCCATTTTGCCTGCGGGACAAGGGTTTTTAATAGTTAGTCCACAAAAGTATTCAAATAAACGAATAACGAAAACAAAGGTAACGTTTGATAATTTTGTGTATAATGCGGATTTTGATTTAGATGAAAATAAAAATGTTGCTATTTTTAATGAGAAGATAAAATTTAAAGATACAGATAAAGTTAGACAAAATCAACACATTTTATATATGGAAGATACATCAACTATTTTAAATATGGCACAACAAGTTGGATTTATAATTGATGGAGAGATTAATTTAATGAATTCTGGATATGATTCACAATATATATACATTTTAAGAAAACCTGTTTAGAACAACGCGCTTTAATTGTGAAAATATGTAATACGGATATTTATTCAGTATATTTAATGTTTTCGTTTATATAAATATATTAAATACATAATTTAATTAAAGATATAAAATGTTTATTTGTATTTTGTGTAAATCCCTAAATTTTCAAATTGAAAATCATACAATTCGTAATAATTTTGAAGATATTTATAAAATTCTAAAATGTATAAATTGTTCTCATATTCAACTATTTCCAAATGACTATGACACAAATGAGTATTATAATAATGATACCCAAGTAAAAGAAATATTAACAATAAGTGATAGAAGTAAATTACATTACAACGAAATGCTTAAATTTGAATCATTAAAAAGATTAAATATATTACAAAAACACATTATTCTCAAAGATAATTTGAATGTAATTGATATTGGAGGAGGGTCCGGAGAATTTATTACATTATTAAACAAAACAAAATATAATTTAAAATTATCTATTTTAGAACCTGGAGTTAGTAGATTAAATGAATGTATATTAGATAATGTAAATAGAATAAATCAGTCATTAGATGACGAATTTACCCAAAATAATGAAGGTTTATTTGATATTGTTACATCATTCCATGTATTGGAACACACAATAGATCCTATTCAATTTGTAAATAATTGTTATAAACTATTAAAACAAAACGGATTATTATATATTGAAGTTCCAAATCAAGATAACGATTTAATAAAAATAAGTGATTATTACAAAAATAATATTTGGTATTGTAAATCTCACATATCGTATTTTACAAAAAATACATTAAAATATATATTTAATAAATTGAATATTAATAATTATGTGATAGGTTCACAGGAAAGATATGATTATGAAAATTATACGCATTGGGTAACACATAATAAACCACAAAAAATACCAACTTACTATAAAGAAGACGTTATGGGTATGACATTGGATGAAACTACATGGTTAATGAATAGAGATGTAAATATTACATCAGAAGCAATATACGCAATTATCCGTAAATAATATAATTATACGTGTTTTTGTTTGTGTATTCTTTGAAAATACAAAGATGTATCATTAATATCCAGATTAGACCTAAAGAATGGAAATCTCAATAATTCTGATTTTGCGCCACTATTATATAAATTATCATACATATATCCATCAATATTAAATGTTGAATGATTATTAAGTTCGTATATAATTCTACCCATGTATCTTTCACTTGCTTGAGCTTCTACTTGTGAAGTAACTACTATATTTTTTATATAATTAAATAATTCATGTATTTTTGTTTTATTACATATGAAGTTTACACCAAAACACATAGTGAAATTATTCATACACGAATATAACCCTAAAGGGGTTAATACTCTTTTTATTTCATTTACCAAATAAGTATGCGGTTCTGAATGTTCCACTATAGAACAAATATTAATATTCATATTATTTAAAATGTTAAAATCATATTTATTTATTAAAATAAATTTATCTTGTGAAAATATGAAATAATCAAATGAATTAATTAAATTATGTTCAATCAAATAATTTAACCCATATATATATGCGCCTAATTCCCTTATATTATTCGATGAATTAACTAATATAATCATATTTTTATAACAGTTAAATAATACTCTAACATCTTCTAAATCTTCAGATTTATTATCTACAATAATAATATAACTATTTTTATAATATTTTTGTATATTGTCAACATATATTTTTATTAAATTTGTACCTTCTAAATGTCTAAAATATTTTTGTGCAATAATAAAACACACCGTATAATTATCAGAATTATTCATAATATTACAAAATAGGATTAAAGTTTAAGTCATTATTTACAAGTATATATTTAATTGTAGCATTTTTATATTTATATAATAAAGGACATCCAAAATCTTCTTCCTCGGATGTACTTGGAACTACTTGTTTATGTTGATAATACGCACTTGTGTAAAGGGGTCCATTTACTACTACTATTATTTTTTCGCATTTATCTGATATATAAATAAAATTTTTTAAAAATGCGGAACCAAAATTTATTATTAATAATTTACAATTATAAATAGTATGGATTAAATCAAGTTCATTCATTTGTTCGATTTTAAACATATTATACATTTTACAGAAATTATTTACTGTATCTTGATTAAAAATACCATATTGATTACTATTATTGGTATTACTTGTTTTTAATAAACATAAATTTTCATTATTTGTTATACTTATTATATTTGTTCTTAATAAATATTTTTGAATAAAAATATCAGATGACTTTATTAAATTTCCAACAAAAGCATGGTATTTGTTTGGTATATGTGTAATAGATTTGAAAATATATTTTTTATTGTTTTCAATATAAATAATTTTGTTTTTATCGATTAATTTTATTTCACATAAATAATTAAATATATCCAATATACCTTGTTGGCTATCCTTATAAAAAAGGATCTTAAGGTCTATATATTTATGAATATTATGTAAGTATTCAATTATCATATAATAAAATCCGGAAAATCCATGAACAGACCCTCTAGAAAATGTTGTAAAAAGTTGAATTACATCTTCATCTACACAAATAATATGATTGAATACATTTGTAGATGTAATATAGTTATATTCGGTTTTTAAACCACTATATGATGGGATTAAATTATTATATATGTTACGATTTACATCATAATGAATGTCTTTAATTAAATATAACCATTCATTAGAATAATAATTAATATAATTAGAAGTACTAAGGTTTATACTAATTATTGAAATCCAAAAATCGGTATTATATGTATATAAAAAACAATTTGGTATGGTTAAATCTCTATTTAATAAATTAAACATTATAATAATTAAATATATAATAAAAATACAATTTAAACAAGTAAATATTATATTATTTACTATGATATTCAGTTTAAATATACAAAAAGAAGATTATTTTATTGTTACATATGAATTAGAAGGTGTTAATAGTTTACATGATGCGGCATGGGAGTTGGCAATAGGACAGAGTGTTGGTAATCCAAATGTTCGTAATCAATGGGAAACTGATGAATTATTTGAAAAATATTCTGCTAAAATAATAGGAGATAAAGAAGAATTAAAAATGATTAAGAGAGGAATTATTGATATAGCATTTCCAATTGTAAATACTAATTGGAAAGAAGATGGAATAACACAATTATTAGTTCAAGTAATGGGAGGACAAATGGATATTGATAATATTAAATATTGTAGATTATTAAATATTTATTTTCCCGAAAATGTTAAAAAATATTTTTTAGGTCCAAAATTTGGGATTAAAGGAATAAGAGATTATTTAAAATTAGAAGGAAAACCAATATTAGGAGCAATTATTAAGCCTAAAACTGGTATAACTCCCGATATATTATTACAAATGGTAAAAGAACTTGTAGAGGGTGGTGTAAATTTTATTAAAGAAGATGAAATCTTATCCAATCCGGATTTTTGTCCAATAAATGTTCGTGTTCCATTAATTATGAACTATATTAAACAAACAGGTAAAAAGGTAATTTATGCTGTCTGCATAAATTCAGATTTTCCTTATGTAATAGATAGAGTTAAACAAGTGTATGAATTAGGAGGTAACGCTGTTCATGTTAATTTTTGGAATGGATTAGGTGTATATAAAGCAATTCGTGAATTAGACCTACCTATTTTTGTTCATTTTCAAAAATCAGGTGATAAAATTTTAACAGATATTACACATAGATTTTCAATTGATTTTAAAGTAATTTGTTTGTTAGCTGGAATGATGGGAGTTGATTTCATACATGCCGGTATGTGGGGTGGATATAGTTCTACCGATATGAATGAATTAAAAAATACATTAAATATTTTACATGAACATAAAGTTATGCCTGCTTTAAGTTGTGGTATGCATCCAGGCATAGTAAATGCGATTGAAACTAATTTGGGTATAGAATTCATGGCTAATACAGGAGGTGCTATTCACGGACACCCAAATGGAACAAAAAATGGTGCTATTGCTATGAAAAGTGCGATTGATAAAAACTTAGACTGTCCTCAATATAAATTAGCAATTGAAAAATGGGGACTTATATGTTAATAAAATTCGTTATAATTATTATTTATTTATAATAATTATATTTAATATGAATGATGAATTAAATGTTATTATTCCAATGGCTGGTATTGGATCAAGGTTTTTAACATATGGATTTAAAGAAAATAAATATTTATTACCCGTTGATAAACACTTAACAAAAATGATAGAAAAGGCAATTCTTACATTAAATATAAAAAATCATAATGTATGTTTTATATTTATTTTAAAAGAAGAAAATAATGTAATTGATTATAAACTAAGACAATTTTTACAAGATTTAACAAAATTACATAATTATAAATGTAAAATTTTAAGTGTTTCAAAATTGACAGATGGTCCCGCGTGTTCCGCATATGAAGCAAAACATATTATAAATAATAATGTCCCGCTTATTATATCTAATTCAGACCAATTATTAGATTGGAATTTTGATAACTTTTATAATTATTGTAATAATTACGATGGATGTGTTTTAACATATAAACCAAATTATGAGTTAGTTATTGGAACAACAGATAAACATAGTTTTGTTCGTTTTGAAAATAATATTCCTATTGAATTTGTAGAAAAAACGGTTATTAGTGATCAAGCATTAGTAGGGGTACATTATTATAAGCAAGGAAGATATTTTATAGATGCGTGCGATTACTTATTTAAACATAATATTCGAGCACCAAATAATGAGTTTTATTTATCTTACACATATCAAGCCATGATAAATATTGGCGGGTATAATATTGGAACATATAGATTACCAATTCAAGAGGTTTTTTATCCAGTTGGTGAACCAATTGATTATTTCAAATATTATAATAAATTTACACAATTACCAATATATAAAATAGATGAATATAAAAATATAAATAATTATGAATATTTCAAGGTTGATTTTAAACATAAAAATGAAGAACTTGTTGTTAATAATGAATTACTTATTATAATAAAAGGAAAAATTCACAATCAAACAAATATTGTGTTTTTATGTAGAGACAGAAATATAATTAAATTCGAAGAAGATACATACTTTTTGCGTGTGTATAATATTATAAATGAATCTGTGTTGAATATAAATATAAATGACTATACAAGAGGATGGATAATTGGAAATTTTAAACCATCAATTAAACAAACTCCAGATTTTGAAATCGGTATTTTAACCCATAAACAAAATGAAAAATGGGATTTTCATTATCATAAGTTATGTGTTGAAATTAATATTTTAATAGAAGGAAAAATAAATATTAATGATAATATTATAGAAAATAATAATATATTTATTTTCGAAAAAAATGTTATTTCGTGTCCTATATTTTTAGAAGATTGTAAAATTCTTTGTATTAAAATACCATCAAATACCAATGATAAATATATGATTTAATAGATGGTATTTTCAATTGTTTTAACATAATCCGAACATATACCATAACAATCCATATTATGCTTTAATGAGTTAAAATTATTGATTTCGGGCATCAGTATAATACTTATTGTCTTGTTAGGAGGTATCTGGTCAGGATAACACCAAATGTAACCTTTACTTGTTAATGTATATGAGTCGGATTGATGCCAAAAAATATTTAATTCTTTATATTGAATTAAATAACCAAACGCTTCATAATTTTTACAATGAATCCATAATTTCATTGAATTATTTAATAAAAAGTTAATATCAATTTGATAATTTGGTGTATCATGACCTAAATATAAAACAGTATCAATTAATCTTATATCTATTTCACAATCATATTTTAAATTAATTGCCTCCAAAATATATTCAGGTAAATTTTCTTTATCTTCGTTTATTCCATTAATATTTCCACGATGTGCGATTAATTTCATATTATTATATAATGGGAATTATTTTAAGTTTTTATGATAACACAATTAATAAACCAAAAAAATAGTTTAAATAATTAATAAAATGACTATTAATGATAAATGTTACATTAATAACAGGAATAACTGGTCAAGATGGTTCTTATTTAGCTGAATTTTTACTTGAAAAAAAATATGAAGTATGGGGAATAATTCGTCGTTCATCAAACATTAATACATCAAGGATAGAACACATATTTAAAAATTTAAATCTAAGATATGGAGATTTATCTGATGGTATAAACTTATTAAATATTTTTAATGAAATTAAACTTAAATATGGGGATACATTAAATACTTTAGAAATTTATAATTTAGCGGCAATGAGTCATGTAAAAGTATCTTTTGATATGCCTGAATATACAGCAAACATAGATGGATTAGGTGTATTACGATTATTGGAGTCCGTTCGTAATTGTGGAATACCAAAAAATAAGATAAAGTTTTATCAAGCATCAACCTCAGAAATGTATGGTAAAGTCGTTGAAGTACCTCAAACCGAAACAACTCCTTTTTATCCACGGTCGCCATATGGGGTTGCTAAATTATATGGTCATTGGATTGTAAAAAATTATCGAGAATCTTATGGAATATTTGCGTGTTCTGGTATTTTATTTAATCATGAAAGCCCACGAAGAGGACATAATTTTGTTACTCGTAAAATAACAATTGGATTAAATAAAATAATTAATAATGAAATAAAACATTTAACATTAGGAAATATTAATTCTTTAAGAGATTGGGGACACGCAAAAGATTATATAAAGGGTATGTGGTTAATGCTACAACAAGAAATACCAGATGATTATGTTTTATCTACAAATGAATATCATAGTGTAAGAGAATTTATTGAAAAGGCCTTTGGTTATAAAGGGTTTGAAATACAATGGAAAGGATACGGAATTAATGAGGTTGGATATGATATTAAAAGCGGAAGGGAATTAATTAAAATCTCCGAAAAGTATTTTAGACCTGCGGAGGTAGACGAGTTATTAGGTAATTCAACAAAAGCCAGGAAAGAGTTAAATTGGACATGTGAATATGATTTTGATATGATTGTAAAAGAAATGGTTGAATCTGACACATTACACTGATTAGAAAGAACACGATACAAAAATTCTTAATACCGTTAAATAATTATTTTAAAAAAATAATTAATATTATGTATGATTATTTATACTACATAATATTTATACTTATCTTCTTTGTAATAATGTATTTTCGTATAAAATATGGGTTTTGGATATCTCAACCGGTTTTTCATTGTTATGACATTTGTTATATGTTTTTTCCTCGTGGTATAATAAATGATGAACTACCCGAAATAAATAAATATACTAATTTAATAAATATTAAAACAACAATATATTCTGAAATATCTGAATTGAAAATAACTCAGTTTTTAAATTTTATAAAATTAAATTATTTAAGAAATGGGGATAATATGTTTATACCAAAAAAAGAAAGTTTAACTTGTTATTTTAAAGGACATATGTTCCCTTCATTTTTTTCATTTTATACAGAAGATTATCTAATACAAGATTTAAATAATAATACTACAATAACAGAAGATAAAATAATTGGTTTAATGACATCTAGACCTTTACATGTGACAATAAATAATATAAATAAAAAACAAAAAATTAAAAATACATTTTATGTTTATTATGCGGATTATTTATGTGTTGATATGAACTATAGAAAAAAAGGAATTGCTCCACAAATAATACAAACACATGAATATAATCAAAGACATAAAAATCCAAACATTTGTGTTTCATTATTTAAAAGAGAGGATGAATTAACAGGAATAATGCCTTTATGTATTTATAAAACATATGGGTTTCCGGTATTTAAATGGAGAAAGCCTCATGAGTTGTCAGCAATATATTCTATAATAGAAATATCTAAACAAAACATGTATTTATTAATCGAATTTATAAATGAAAATAAATTTGATATTATAATTATGCCTGAAGTTTCAAATTTATTGGAATTAATAAATACAAAGAATCTATTTGTTTATGTCATTATATTTAATGACCGAATTTGTAGTGCGTATTTTTTTAAAAAGTCGTGTACATTTGTAGAGAAAGATATGGAGGTCCTTAATTGTATTGCTTCCATTAATAATGGTGTATTAGATAATAATATTTTTATTCACGGATTTAAAATTATTTTTTGGAATATTTCTGAAAAATATAATTTTGGTTTTTCTGCTATTGAAGATATATCTTACAATAATATTATAATTGAAAATATATTGTTAAAAACTAAACCACAAATAATAAGTCCATGTGCGTATTTTTTTTATAATTTTGCTTATCCAACATTTAAAGCAGATAAAACATTCATTCTTAATTAACGAACATATTTACCAGCACGAGCAAAACTATCGCATACAAAAATAATGAAAATGCCTAAAAATGAATACAATACAACTTCTTCAGTAACATTATTTGTTTTTTCATCTTGTTGTTCTTCAAGTAAATGAATCATATAATTTAATTTCTGCATAAGAATATCATTAGATGTTGCGGGTTCTTGGGGTGATACATATTGATAATATTGTCTATTATAATTATTTATTTTTGGTTCTTGTTGTGTGTTATAATTAGGAATCATATTTTTATAATATTTTTCTGCCGTTTTATGATCGCCATAATTATCATTAAAATTATTTAAATCTAAATTATTGCTATTATCATAATTTGGTGATGGTTGCGAACCTAAATTATGAGTATTCTCAATGGTTTGCATATTTTCAGTTGAAATTGTTTTTTGAACACCGGATGATTGTGGTTTTGGTGGAGGATTAAAATAATCACCAAGCGTATTATTATCGTCTGAATCCTGATTTTTATGTAGGGACTGTAAAACAGAATTTACCTTTTCAGAATTATAATTATCTTTAGGATATCTTTTTTGTGTTCTATTGTGGGCGTTCTTTTTTTTATCAATGATACTTTCTTCGTTAGTATCATTAGTTAGATTATCAAATGGAGCAGCGTATATTGCTAAAGAAGACATTATTAATAAAAATTTAGATTATAATTTATAAAAGAGACTGAAATAAAAAATATTGGTTTATTTATATAAATATGAATCTTAACAATTCAAATGTTCTAACTGTTTTTATAGTTTTAATATTATTATTTATTTTAATAAATCGAAAAACAGTATTTAATACATTTTTAGGAAGATTATTTATAATAATTGCTTTAGTATGCGTTACATCATATAATATGCTCGCAGGAGTTCTTCTTGTATTAATTTTTATGGTTATGAATAATCATTTTATTAGTGATTTTGAAGGAATGGAAAATTCTCCAGAACCAGACCAACAAGTTCAAATTAAACAAAAAATAACGGCAGAAATGGCATCATTAGGTATTCCAACTTCTTCTGAAAGTGAAGAAAAAATAGAACAGCCAAGCACAACTGATGTTGCTGAAAAAGAACGAAAACTTTTAGTTGGTAACCAATCAAATAGTCTACCTGTTTCATTGAACCAAACTTCAGAAAATGCGGTTGCTAATAATCCAGGTAAAGAAGGATTTATGAGTTATGCGAGTCTTTATTAAATATATCGATATTTTTATAATATTATAATTATATAATGAAAATTATAATATTAGTTGTGATGCTATTACTTATATATTATATAAACACAACAACAACAATTGAAACATTCACACCCGGTTTTCGCACATTTTATAGGCCTCGTGTTAGACATTTCAGGTATTATTTGAATAAGTTACATAATGATTATTACATAAATATAATCCATTATTTTAGAAAACTTGGAGTATGATGATTACTTTTTTTATAATTGTAATATATGACTAAGAAACCAAAACTAAATAATACTCAACCTATTAATACTGGCGGTCAAATGATAAACCCATTACAACAAGGTTTAAATTATATACACGAACATATTATGTTTTTAAATAGTAGTAAGTTTTTTGCTGGTGTAATTATGATTTTACTTAATATGGGAGGTAAATTAATATCAATACAATTTAGTAAATCAACCGAAGAATATATGAAATATAGTTTAAGTAAACAAATTCTGGTATTCTCGATGGCATGGATGGCTACTCGTGATATTTATACCGCGTTAATATTAACAGCTGTATTTACAGTTTTATCTGAATATTTATTTAATGAAGAAAGTAAGCTGTGTATTGTTCCTCATAATTATAGAATTTTACATAAATTAGTAGATATAAATAGTGATGGTAAAGTATCTGATGCAGAAATTGCGAAGGCAAATGCTATATTAGAAAAATATAAAAAAGAACAAGAGGTACAAACCCAACGAAACGCATTAGATAAATTTCAATATTATATGAATGATATGAATACCATGTAATACGCCTCAATAATATGTGTGATGTATCATTAAACTCATCATTTTAATAATATAAATTAAAGATACGAATAATAAGGACTCTAATGTGAGTTCATCTAATCTAAATGGTATATATTTTGATAAATATTTAGAATTGGATTTAGAGTTGAGTTTAGAATTGGGTTTTTTCTTATTTGTTTGTTTAATGCGTGGGTTTTTAAACAATTTTAAAAAAGATTTTAACGCATATATATTTAAATATTTTAATTCCAATAACATTAGCGGACATGTTCGACAAAATAACACTAACAATACATTTATTGTTATTATTATTATCATCATAAATAAATGTAAGATATTTGAACTTATTAAAACGACTAATGTCAGTAATAAAACATAAATAAAATGAATAGTTATGTATATGACACCGATAATTAAGTCTATATTATTTTTATTGGTAAAAATATTATAAAAAAATAATAAATATATTTCTAATATATTATAATTTGATAAATCAATCATAATATTTATTATAAATTAATATTTCTCTTTTTACGGGTTATCCATATCTTTTGTAATTATTCTAATTAGTTAATTAATTAAATATATTTTGAATTGTAACTTATATTATGAATATAATACTATGTCTTACAAGTATATTTCAATATATGGAAGATTATATATTATCAATAGTAAATATTATCAAAGGTGTAGTAATTTTAATTGATAATAATAGTGTCATTCATTTTACAAATGACAACAATTATATATTTATAAAAGAGATAGATGATAAGTTATTTAATTATATTGAAAATAATAATGTATATTTAATAAATACAGAACAACTTTCATCAATTATAAATCAACAATCAATAAATAAATATCCAAAACAATTAAATATTATAGATTATATGTCTTCCAATCTTAAATATTATGATAATAAATATACTAAATATTTGCTTCCTTACCAGATTAATTTAAATGAAATTTATAATTTTGATAAACAAAAAGATGTTGGTATAATTGGTGTATCTTGTAATATTCCTTTTAGCAGACAAAATGTAATAAATTTGTTAAAAGAACAAAATATAAATGTTGATATTATTACTGGGTGGAATAATACAAGAGACATTGAACTATTTAAGTATAAAATTATTCTTAATATTGGGTTTCATGATAGTTATAAAATAATGGAATCATTTAGATGTGATAGGTGTGTGTATAATAAAATTATAGTTATTAGTGATACAAAAGAAGATATACATAATTATTATTTAAAAGACTATATTATTTATACAAATTATCAAAATATACACGATATAACAATCGAAGTATTAAACAATTATGATTATTATTATAACAAGATATTTTCAAACTTCACTCTAGAAAATATCAATACGACCTTGTTTAATTTATCAAAGGATATAGTAGATAAACTAAACTGTAATAATATTTGATTATATAATAAAATCCATTATATAATCAACTTTGTATAAAAACAAATAACATCCGGTTTCTTCGCATTTTTTGAGAATGAGAGGGCTAACTTTTTGAGGAGGATTTTTTTTAATTTTTTCGTTTATTTCATACAATTTAGTATTTAATGGTATGGACGAATGATTATATAATTTATCAAGTAAATCTGTAAAATTATTTATATTTGTATTTCCTATTATAGGTGATTTTGATGTTGAAAAGTGTTTTTTATATTTTACTTGCCAATCATTAGCTATATTATTTACAATAATTATTTTATTCATATATTGTTCAATATATATACCAGGAACAGGAACTGAATTATTTATGTTTGCGAATACATTCGTAAGTTCAAATTCTGTTAGATTAAATCTAATATTTACAATTAAATATTGTTCCAGTAAATAATGAATATCCGAATGTTGGTTTTCTTCTTTAAGTAATGACAATGCAGTTAAACGATGAATACCATCTAATACTTCAAAATGATTTTTATTATAATATAAATAAATGATTCCCATCATTTCTTTGTTTGTGTTATAAAGATTTTGTGAAATCTCTTTACATCTTGTAATATCCGCAGGTCTATTCATATGCCAATTTAAAATTTTTTGTTGTTGGAGACCATAGATTAAATCAATACTTTTAATTTTATAAAGGTTAACATTATCACTATAACTATGTATAATATTACTATGTGGAAATGTATCGGAAATAATTTGATTCATTGAGGGATGGTTCATTGAGGGATGGACTTGATTATTCATTTTATTGATTGAGTTTTGTGGTTGGTTAATCATTTTATTTATTAATTTATTATTTACATGACAATTAAATAATAAATTCAAATCAATTTTTATTATAATTAAAGTGTGTGAAAACACCTAACTAAAATATGTGTTTATACATTTGAATAACCTTTTCTTTTTGTTCGTTATAATCTACAATTGGAGGAGGATAATTAATATTTTTAAAAAGTGTGTAATCCGAATACCATCTATGAATAGATTTAGATGGAACATCTCTTAATTCAGGAATCCATTTTTTAATATATAATGCGTCATTGTCATACTCTTTAGATTGTATCCAAGGATTAAATACTCTAAAATATGGTTGTGAATCAGCACCTCCACCCATAATCCATTCCCAATTTCCGTTATTACTTGCGACATCATAATCTGTAAGTTTTGATGCGAAATATTGTTCTCCCTCTCTCCAATCAATCAATAATGTTTTAACTAATACACTAGCAACAATTAACCTGGCTCTATTATGCATATATCCTGTAATATTTAATTGTCTCATGCCTGCGTCTACAACAGGAAATCCAGTAATACCATTTTTCCAAGCATTTAAAAATTTAATATTGGACTTCCATTTAATTTTATCATAATTAGGTTTTAATGAATGACCTAGAACATGAGGGAATGAGAATAAAACATTAGCGTAGAAATCTCTCCATATAAGTTGTCTAATCAAATCATTATATTTTTTATTTTTAAATGTGGAAAATACTTCACGAATCGAAATACAACCAAACTTAATATATGCGCTTAATTGAGTTGTAGGATAACTTAACTTATTATGACTTGTGGAATAGTGATTTTGAGTTTTAATTGTGTTTTTTAACATTATTAAACCATTATGTCTACCACCTAAAACTAAAATATTATTATTTATTTTTGTAAATTTGGTAATTGCGGATGAAAGAGAAATAGAATTTTGTAATTGTGAATGTTTTTTGTTATTAAACTTAATTTTTTTAAATAAAGATGGAGGCTGAATTTTGTGGGTTAATGATTTATTATAATAAGGCGTGAATTTTTGATATGGAGTTCCTGATTCATTTAAAATAGAACCTGGAATATTTAAATAATAGTCATGATCGAAAACACATTTAATATTAAGTTTGTTACATAACTCTATAATACTTTTGTCACGGTTAATGGCATAAGGTGTATAATCACAATTAAATATAACAACATCAATATTAAATTTGTCGACACATTGTTTAATTATTTTATTATTTTCACCAAAAAATGTGTATAAAGTTCCGTCTTGTTGATGTATGTTAACGGATAAATCATCCAAACTTTGAATCATGAATTGGACTGAGTTATATGACTTATATGGATTAATATTTGTTACTTGTTCAGGAGTAAAAATAAAAATGGGGTATATGTTGTTACAAATAACATTTGCCATATTTAAACCGTTATTATCTATAATTCGTAAATCTCTACGGAAAATAAATAGACCGTTTTCATATTTCATTTATATTATTATTTAATAAAATAAAAATTAAAGGTCAATACTTACGGTGTTTTTATCTGATTTGGTTCTTCGTTTGCTACGCTTTGGAATATTACCTCCAGATTGTAATTCTTTTAAATCACTAATGCTTATTGTACTGCTATTATTATCTAGTTCAATTGGCTGTGTTTGTTCTTGAATATTAATAGTTTTTGTTTTTAAACCGGCTAAAATGTCATTAATATCACTTGGACCTTTCATTTCAGCACGTGTATGTTTTTGCTCTACTTCATTATGTTTGCTTTCTCTAAAATTAATACCGTCATCAACAAAATGGTTTTGATGAGTGTTGGACCTATAATCGCCACGAGCGGCATAATTATTATTTCCTGGTCTATTTAATGGAGGAGGTATTGAATTTGTCCCCTGTGTTGCCATTGGTGGAGGAGGACCATTTCCAGAATAATTTTCTTGTTGAGGATTCATAACTCCATTCATAAAACCTGAAAGTCCAGGGTTAGATTGACTCATGGAATTAACCGCCGCACTTTGGAATTGTTTCATTAAATCTGGATTTTGGCGTAAGATATCATCCATACCAGGCATTGCGCTTTTAAACATTGTATTTGTCATATGAACCATCATTGCACTTCCTCCAAGTTGAAACATTAGTTTTAATTCAGGGGCCATAGTTGCTCGTGATTTATATTTATCGTATAATTCTCCAAAAATATCATCATAGTCAGTTACATTTTCGTTAATTTGTTCTCCCCATCCATCAAGTTTAATATCAAACGGGTCAAATCTATTATTTAAAAATTCAATGCCGTTAACTATTGCCATAAGCATATTTCCTTGGAATTTAACAGAGTTCGATTTGGTTTTTTCTTCCATGATAGTTTCATATTCACCTTGCATTTCAGCAAGTGGTGAATCCATATTATACTTTTTGGATAAGTCAACTCCTTTTTTTTCTAAAGCTTCTAATTTTCTTAAATATTTAAATTTTTCTTTTAATAATTCTTCTTTGGGTAATTGTATTGATGGTAAAACATTTTTATCTGGATTCATTGGAATATTATTAAATTTACCATAACCATCCCATGTTTTAGAATTCGAATTGTTTGTTTCCGCGGTAGATTTACCAATTGATTGTGTATCATTAAAATGAACGGTGTGTTTTTCAGTTTGTATTCCTCCTAAAAAGTCTTGTTTAGAATCATAACTTGTTGTATTTTCAGATAGGTCATTTAATTCACTTTCTAAATTGTTTAAGTCTTCTATATCAATATCACTGGATATTCTGGTGTTTTCTTTTACTTTATCATTCATTAAAAGTTCAATTCCTGACCCAAAATTAGATGATCTTAGTTCGTGGTCTCCTCTTGAGGAAGATAATTTTGTATCCCAGTCCAAATCTGAAATTTCGATAATATCATTATTCATTATTATTAAATAAATAGAACATTTAGTTTTAAATAAAACGAATCACAATATATATATTATGATTTGGGGTATAATTTGTTAGTAATATACCACATTCCTTGTAATAAAGAATCAGCTAAATCATCTTTTTTTTTGTGTGATTCAAAATGTGACAACATAGTTGAATTTGTTTTTTGTAATAATTCTAAACAAACACGAATACCTGTTTTTTTTCGATTATTATAAGTTGAAGTATTAAGAATTATCTCATCATCACTATTATGTGTATTTACATCATTTTTTAATTTATTAAATGCTGATATAAACTCTATTGTTTTCACATTTTTCATAATAAAATATTGAGCAATCATTCCTTGAATGGTTTTCATTCTATTTGCGATAGGACTTATTTGGTTTTCAATAATAACATGTGTAATTTGGTCATTTATATCATTACTATTTAATGAATAAAATATTGAATCCATTTTTGTATGAATATTTCTACCTATAGTAATCAAATCTATTTTCGAAGCATCAATATTTATAATTGGTTCAAAATATATGGTTTTAATATATGTATGTAGTAAGGATACCAAGTCAACCTTTTTAATAGGTTTTTCATACTTAACACAATATTTATCTGCTATTTCAAATAATTTATTAACTTTTTGTTTATTTATATAAGATATTTTTAATTCTGGTGGTGGTATTTTGAAAGAACCATTTTTTGCGTGCTTTAAACAAAAACAAGTATTATTTTTTTGAAATTTAGATGGTTTATTACAATTAAGATGTTGACAAATAAGCGTTTCTTCTTCTCCAACATTAATAATATCCCATTTAATTATTTTAAATTGCGACGAATCATTCGGTATAATTTCTAAAAGACAAAACGCCAAGTTTTTAATGCCTACATCAATACTAATTAACCGCATAATAATAATAAACTATAGGTTTTATTATTATATGATTTATATAATATATTTATTTTATGAGTTGGTTTTTAATTTGTTAATTTTGAAATAGAAGGAGATATAAGTCGTGCGTTTAATTGTTGTCTGCTCAAGTAAGGTGATTTTAAATCACTGTTACAATATCCATAACCAGGAGAACTTGAGTCAAATGTGGATTTATATAAATAAGGAACATTGCTAGATGGTGTATTATTTGTGTTTTCATGAGGAGTTAATCCTAAATCATAACATGCTTCTTCAGAATTATATTTCATAATTTGTAATCCGTTATTCTGTAAATATTGTCTATAAGACCAATTTGAATGTATATTTTCTTGTTGTTGAATTTGTTTATTAATAATTGCTTCTGGTTGCCAACTCGAAAAATTTCGACCATCACTCATTATAGGCGGGAAATTAAAATGGATATTATTTGAACCGGAATAGCATACACCCCAAGACATTTTATATTATAATAAGATAAAAATATCTTAATCACATCCAAGTAATTTTAATAATTCTTGTTTTTTTAGTTTGGATGAATCATTAATAAGACCTTTTTCTTGAACGATTGATTTTAGTTTTTGAATATTCATTTTTTTATAGTCGATATTCTTATTAGAATTTACATCTTCTTCTAAATTAGAAATATTAATGGTTTTAAAATTGATATCAGTAATTTTAATATTCGAAATACCATCAGTTACATTTTGTAATATTGAATCATCTATTATTACATGTTTTATGTTTTCAGTATTTTCAGAATTTGATAAATTTTCTAAAATAGGGGTATCATGGTTATCATCACAAGTTATATCGTCGCATGGTATATCATCATCGTTATAAGTTCCAATGTCAATATCAAACGCTCCATCAGTTGAAACGGATTCATCATCATTTATTTTTTTTTCTGGAGAATTACATTTGAGCGGAGACTTCCATTTTTGGTGGTCTATATTATCATCATTAGTCGTTTCGTCGTCGTCGTTGTCGTCGTCGTCGTCGTCGTCGTCACTACACGAATCGTCATCGCATGTTACTTCGTTGTCAGTACTTTCACTTTCGGAATCATTAAATGATAAATCGTCGTCAGAGACACAAATCTTTTCTTCGTTTAATATTTTGATTGGATTTTCTGAAGTTTGTTTTGTGTCGGTTAATTGTTGTGCTATAGTTGTGACTAAACTAAACATAGAGTCTAATTTATGATTTTGTTCTTTTATTTTAGTTTGAACATAATATATTAGTATTCCACTAATAAATAATACAAACACGAAAAAAAATATAAATGCGGAGGTTGTAGTGAATAAATAATCTTTTATAGCCATTATTATAAAAACAAATATATATTTATATCAATAAATTAACGAATAATATTTTCGATATTTTCCAATATTTCAATTGGAAAATTTAAATCGTGTAATACTTGAAGCCCACCCTTAACTTCAGAAATACCTTCTTTTAATAAATAAGTATATATGTTTTTATTCGTGGTGGTCTTTAATGTATGCATATTATAATTTTTAATGTTTACATTTTTATTTAATTTTTTACACACCTTAATAAAATGTGTTGTAAGTAAACATGACACATTTTTAAATTCAACTAAATATTTCATAAATGATGTAGCACTAATTACTGCTTCAGTATGGTTTGTACCTGAAAACAACTCGTCAAATATACATATATGTTTATCGTTTTTAAATTGATGAACAATATCTAGAATTTCTTTACATCTTCGTGACTCTGCTTGAAATAAACTATCTCTACCTGATGTGTCAGGTATGTTTAAATAACAGTGAATATATTTATATGGATATAAAGTTGCGGAATCATAAAATCCACATCCAAATTGTTGTGATAAAATAATATTTATAAGAGTTGATTTAAGTATAGTTGTTTTACCAGATGCGTTTGGACCAGTAATAATAATATTTTTTGAAAATTTAATATTATTTTTGATGGGTGTTTTGTTCATTAAAGGAGCATAATAATTATTTTTGATTTTGGTTTTGTTTTTTATGTTTTTATGAATAAATTTGGCAAAATTTATTTTACCTATATTTATATTTTCAATTAATCCTTCAAGATTGGTTATATATCCATTAAACCCAAACGAGTATAAAAACGCATCATTATATGTTTTATCATTATATAATTCGTAAAAAGATTTTAGAATAACACCCATTTCACAAATCTTTGAAAATGAAACTTCATAATTGGTTAATTTATTTAATTTGGTATTAAACTCGCATAATATATTAAGGTTGTCTACAATTGTATTATTAAATTGGTTATAGGTTGAAAGTTGTTTTGAATATAATAAAAAGTTATTCATGGTTTGTTCAGTATGTTGAATGTATTTGCGAATGGAAAAGAGAGTTTCATGAATTATTTTCATGTTTGTATTAAATTTAATACAATAAGCAATATTCTGATAAATGCTTAATAAATAAAAAGAAGCAGAAATTAAAATATATATTTTTTGTTCTATTTTTACACTATTAAATTGTGTAAATAATTTCCCGATTGGTTGGTTTGAAATAATAACTTGTAATATGTCGACATATTCTTTAAAATTTAATTGAATACCTTTCATTTTTATAATACAAAATGGAATAATAAGAATAATTAAAGGAGTTAATAGTGATAATACGGGTGATGTAATACTATAAATGCTTGTAATCCGAAGAAACTCTTCGGATTTATTTAAAAAATCAAGCATATCCCATTCAACATAATTATATTTTTGTTTAAATCCAGTATCATTTTTAATTTCATCCCATAAAGATATAATGTTATCGTAATCATATGTATGATTTAATGAGTTATACTTTTTTAAAATGTCTTGAGTATCTGTTAGGAACGCAATATCTGTGGTGTAATATTGAGATATTTGATTAATTATTTTTTTAGAAAAACAATTGTTAGATTTAAAAGCAAAACTATATATATTTATTCCGGATGGATCAATTGTGTCTACAAGTTCTAAATCCGAAATAATATTATCATTTAATTTTAATTTATGTTTATTATAAAAAACGGGTATTTTAAAATGGTCATCGATGCTATCTATTTTTGACATATGTTGTATATCAAAAATAGATATTTTAAAAAGGTATAATACGAGTTAAATATATTTAGTTCTTAACTTTGTTGAATATTAAAATTAGCAGGCATTTCATTAATTTGACATGAATAGTGAGTTTCAATTTCTTTAAGTTTACAAATATCTCTACGGGTTACTAAATTAATTCCTACTCCCTTACGACCCCATCTACCACTACGACCTATTCTATGAAGATATTTATGAACACATCCGGTAATATCAAAATTAATAACAACACTAACTTGTTGAATATCAATACCTCGTGCGGTAATATCAGATGATATTAAAACACGATACTTTCCATTTTTAAAATCAGCAAATGATTTATCTCTTTCCGATTTTTCCATATTGCTGTGAATATAACATACAGGAAAACCATCCTCGTACATGGCATCATATAATTTAGACACCCTATTTACACTATTACAATAAATAATACATTGGGATAAAGAAATATATGAGTATATATCTTTTAAAACTAAATACTTTTGATTATCGTCATCAATCGCTATAAAATATTGAGATATACCTTCTAATGTAAGCATATCAGCCTTTACACATATTTTTACAGGATTTCTCATAAATTTTGAGGTAATTGAATAAATATTACTTGGTAAAGTAGCGCTAAATAATGAAACTTGAATATTACTATTAAAATATTGGAAAATATTATATATTTGTTCTTTAAACCCTTCAGATAACATCTCATCTGCTTCATCAAGAATAAGTAGTTTAATATCATAACTGGTAATTTTGCCACGACGCATCATATCATATACTTTACCAGGACAACCACAAATTATATGTGGTACATTTTTATCTGTGGTTTCTTCAATATATGTTCCTCCGAATAAAGTGAATACTCTTAATCCTGACATCATTCCGCCTATATTATTTATAACAGACGCAGTTTGGCTACATAGTTCTCTTGTTGGTGATAATATTAATACTTGTGTAAAGTTGTCTGCTAAATTTATTATAGATAATGCACCAATAGTAAATGCGGCTGTTTTACCAGTTCCAGATTGTGCTTGCGCAATAATATCTTTACCAACTATTATAGGTTTAATAGCTTTACATTGAATCGGGCTTGGTTTTTCAAACCCATAAGCATAAATACCTCTTAATATATCATTATCTATATCTAATTCATCCCAATTTGTAATGTTGTATAACAATGGGTCATAGTTACATTCATCTATTTCATTATCGACGGTTTCTGAAGTATTGCTTTTTTCATTATTATTGTTGTTAAAATTCATAATTATATTTAATGATTATATAGTTTTTAAGCACATTTATAACTATTATATTAAAAAAATGGTATAAATGAAAGCTTTAAATGTATACTAAATATGTCATTAACAATTGTAAAATATACCCTTAATGATTTTGAAAATATTAAATTTGAAGGGTTTGATTTTAATATACCAGATAAAACACTTGCGTTTATTTCAGAATTAGCGTCACTTGTAGGGTCGCCAAGTTATATTAAAACTCCTATTTTTAAAAAGAGAGTCCTAGATAACCCTATTAACACTAAAAAGGAAAATAAATCTTTAGATAATTGGGGTTCTGTGAGGAATAATACATTTCAAGCTACTAAAATTGAACAAAAACAGGGATTAGAACTTCAAATAGATCTAATCCGGTCACACCTAAATAAGATATCGGATAAGAATTATATAGATTATCGTAATAAAATAATTGAGATATTTGACGAGTTGGTTAAAAATAATATTTCAAATGAAAACATGATGCGTATTTGTTCAAGTTTATTTGAGATTGCGTCAAACAATAGGTTTTATTCTAAATTATATGCGGATTTATATTCTGATTTAATTACTAATTATGATGTCATGAATCAGATTTTTGAAAATAGTTTAAATTCATTTATGGAACTATTTGATAACATCGATTATGTTGACTCTGGTGTTGACTATGATAAATTTTGTAAAAATAACAAGGATAATGAACGAAGACGCTCATTAAGTGCTTTTTTTCTTAATTTAATGTATAATAAAATAATAAGCAAAGATAAATTAATAGGTTTATTGGTAAACTTATTAAAACAGGTGTTTATCTTTATTAAAATCGAAAATAAAAAAAATGAAGTTGATGAGTTGACTGAAAACATCGCATTATTATTTAAAAAGGATTTGATTGATAATACAGTAGATATACAAATAGAAGGCATGACTTTGATTAAAAGTATGGAACATTTAGCAAAGAGTAAATCCAAAACATATTCTAGTTTATCTAACAAGTCTATATTCAAATATATGGATATATTAGAACTTTAATTCATTCTATTTTTATAAAGGTTTATTTATTTAAAGAATAGTTGTAAAATTAAAATGATTATTATTAATATATGAAAATATACTATGGAATCACTAACAGTCGAATTGATGTTACTAATATTTGTTTATTAAAACTATTAAATAATAATATTATTAATATTCCATCCGGAGATAGAAACAGAGAAAATTATTTTACGGACCCTTTACCTGGAATTCTAAAAAAAATAATAATATTAAATGACGATATTTCAAGCGAATATGATACTTTTACACAAATAAAAATAAATACAATAAATAATACAATAACTACTATAAATGGTAATGATATTAATAACAAACTAAATAATATATATTCTAAATTAAAATTAAATTATGGTAATTTTAGTGAAGAGTTACCTGAACAAAGAATGGTAGTTAGATATTTAACTGGAAATGAAAAAGTTTTAGAAATTGGTGGAAATATTGGAAGAAACTCCTTAATTATCGCTTCTATATTAGAAAATAGTAATAATCTTGTTACATTAGAAAGTGATGAAAATATAGCAAAACAATTAAAAACAAATAAGGATTTGAATAATTTAAATTTTCATATAGAAAGTTCTGCGTTATCGAATAGAAAACTAATTCAAAAAGGTTGGGATACTATACCGTGTGATACTTTAAAAAATGGTTATAGTTGGGTTAATATTATTACATTAGACAATTTAAAAAGTAAATATAACATTGAGTTTGACACATTAGTATTGGATTGTGAAGGTGCTTTTTATTATATTTTAATGGATATGCCTGATATATTAAAAAACATTAATTTAATTATTATGGAAAATGATTATCACGATGTATCACAAAAGAACTATATTGATAAAATATTAAGTAATAATAATTTTAGTGTACATTATACAGAAAGTGGAGGATGGGGTCCCTGTTACAATAATTTTTTTGAAGTATGGAAAAAATAGGCAATTAAATGTTACACGATTGTTGATTTATGGCATTAAGCGTGCTATTTTAAATATTCAATGGTGTAAATATACCTAACAAAAACTCGTTAGGTATATTTTGGGGTTAGATGTTTTCTCATTTTAAACACTCTATACTTATATTTTTTGAATGAATACTTGACTTGCTACTTCTCTCAAATATTTTATTCTTTTATGATACCCAGTTAAAAATCCATCTATACCTCTTTGTGTCAAATCAGGACCACCCCATCCATAATCATCAAATATCATTATACCATTTTTTTTTAATTTTCTAAAACTTAAAACAGCATCTTCAAGGA
>Ga0315284_10001613_pt1 | contig 32273 bp, 31 predicted proteins | sample YL17G09_16_MG_FD_203696 | JGI IMG/M metagenome (GOLD analysis project Ga0315284, IMG submission 203696) | Sediment microbial communities from Yellowstone Lake, YNP, Wyoming, USA - YL17G09_16 | ecosystem: Environmental > Aquatic > Freshwater > Lake > Sediment | place: USA: Wyoming | collected... | reverse complement strand
TCCTCGCCATCCCGGTGTTGTCGCTTCGCTCCACCGGGATTCCCTCAATGCTCAAGCTCCATTGGCTAAAATCGACATTCGCTCGAAATAACGCCAGATTCATTTAACTATACTCTTAGCGGGTGGCGAGGCTTGGTTCGAGCAGCATGTAGTTTATGCGAGCGGCCAAGGTGCCCCTGCTAATACAACGTCCGGGGCGAGCGAGCATAAACTCCAAGCGAAGGTTTTCCTCGGTGGGGAAAACCGAGCGGTGCTGCGAGAACAAGACTCGCCAGGACCCGCGAAAAGGACCCGAAAAAAACCTGAATCATATTGACACTCACGATAGGAGGTGTTACAATTCTTTTATAAATGAGTCTTATGAATAAAAAAGGATTTACCCTTGTAGAGTTGCTTATAGTAGCTGCGATTTTCGCTTTCGCTATGTCTGGTATATTACTTATGTTTATAAACTGCGCATTCCTCGATCAAGCCAACCGTAACAAGAGCATTGCCACAATCCACGCCGAATTTGTGATGGAAGATATGATGGAATCTATGAGGAGTGCGAATGTTTCTCAGCTTCAGTCTAATATTACAAATGGGACTTGGAATTATAGTATCAGTAAAATAGGTGAAAATTTGAACTGCACTTCCCCATATGTTTACCCATGTGTTTTAAATAATGAATCAATCGCAACCTCTTACAACATAAATACAACAGATCCTTTAGACATTACTGTTCTGGTTAGCTGGAAAGACAGAGCACAGACAAATACAAGGTCTTTAGGATTGAAAACATTAATTTCAAAACGATGAAGGGGTTTACTTTATTAGAGATATTGGTAACGGTTCTGATCTTTACTTTTATTGTTGGCGGTATGTATGGTGTCCTGAACCTTACCAAAACCAATTATGATACTAATTTGGTCTCGCTTAATCTCCAGCGGCAGGCCAGGCAAGGGATGAGTCGACTAATCAGGGAAATAAGGCAGGCTTATTTCCCTTCAATACTAGACAAAAACGAAACTAGGACTAGCATTACTTTTAATACAACTGTCGCAGGGAACATCACATATTCGCTGGTTTCAGGTCAGCTGAAGCGCACATCTTCGATAGACACGACGGGCAAAATAATAGCCAATGATATAACAGGCCTGTCTTTTCCCGCGATTGTGGGTAATATTCAAAAGATTACATTACGGGCGAGTAAAACTTTTCGTTCACTTGGGAAGAATCGTACGCTTACATTTTCCCTAACCGAACAGGTGGGAGTGAGGAATCCATAGCCAATGAATAGACGCGGCGTAGTTTTAATTATCTGTTATATGGTAATTGTGGTTTTAAGTCTCTTAGCAGGCGCATTTCTTACGCGCAGTATCTCTGAAAGAAGTGTCGCCAGCAAGTATTTTGATTCAACCCAGGCATTCTGGCTAGCTGAGGCAGGCGTAAATAAAGCGCTTGTTCAATTAAGGAATGACTATGGTAATTTCTCCGCTATATCACCTACTACTTTAGGGCCGGGAGAGTATTATTTTTCAAATATAACTTCCAGTGGGAGTAACCGTACAGTGACCGCTTCTGGTTTTATTCCTTCTGCAGCCTCGACGGCTAGAGTAGAACGTGTTATAGAAGCTATAATGAGCAAACGCATCCCGACAGGATTTTATGACTATGCGATATATGCCACAGGGGATCTGGAAAGAAAAGGCAACGTAAGCGGTAAAGTAATCTATGCTGGTACAGCTACCGGTAGTTATAAAGATCCTCAACCCACTTCAGAGGCATATGATATTTCTATCAGTCCTTTGGCATTGCTGGATTTTGACTGGTTACGGACTTTAAGCAAGAGGCAGCTTCACGAGGACGGCACCAATAATTATCACGATGCCGACCATCTTAATGGTCCTTTTCCGACGTCTTTTTGGTATAGTCCGGGCGTGCCTAACGTTGTCTTCCTGGAAGGTAGCCTTACTCTTGGAGGAGGTGATACAGCAGCTGGTTTTTTTGTGGTGGGAGGAGGAGGAAATGTGGTTTACGATGCCACTGTTTCCGGAAATGCCAATATAGACGGTTGTGTATACACGCGAGGAAATTTAACAAATAATGGTGGCGGAGGGGCGGATTTTAATATAAAGGGTCTCTGGGTAGGCGGGACTGCTAAATTAGGCGGAAGTTCAGTGATTACCTATAACGTTGATTATATGAACGCGATAAAAGCTTTAGGAATAAATGCTGTTGTTCAGGTTACTTCCTGGCGGGAAACGCAAAACCCTTATTAGGCAAAATGAGATAAGGATATTTTATACAATGAAAAAAGGTTTTACATTTGTTGAAATTATGGTAGTAGTTGCAATTATCGCTGTATTGGTAGGCATAGCTATACCTAATTTACTGCGTTCCCGTTTAAACGCAAATGAACAATACGCAATTTCTAATATTCAAACAATTTCAATAGCTGCGCAAACTTATTGGTCTGTTAAAAATACCTTACCTACCACTTTGGAGGATTTGCATAATGAGAGTTACCTTCCCGATGAGAAATTAGCATGTTCTAGCCCGCCTTGTCTCAAGAACGGTTATAAATATAATATGGGAGGGAATGGTACGTCCGCTACTTTTTTCGTCTTCACGTTTCCTGAGACCCCTAATGTTACTGGTGTGCGTTCTTTTTGCGCTGGCTCAGATGGTGTGACAAGGGTAAGTTCTTCGGGAGCAACCCCTGCTAACCAAACAGCATGTAGTAACTTGAATCCCCTCTAAAAACATCGCAGCACATCTTTATCCGCCCATTATACCCACAGGGCTGGACTTAACCGTTCAGCCCTTTTTATTTGTAAAATAGTTAGTTAGATTTTGGCGACTCTTGCGTCTATTAAGGTAAAAGGAGGTGAAGCTGGTTGAATACTATTTGACAGATAAAATATGCTAAGTTATAATAGTTTCTCTAATTAGAGACCTAAAAGGAGGTTGGGGATGGTACACGAAAAAAGAAAAGAAGAATCAGCGGAAACTTCTGAACGGCAGAAGGCATTAGAGTTAGCTTTAGCCCAGATTGAGAAACAGTTTGGCAAGGGCTCAATTATGAAGTTAGGCCAAGAAGTAAAATTAGATATACCGGCATTGTCCACCGGAGTGCTTTCATTAGATATAGCTCTGGGCGTGGGAGGGTTACCCCGGGGAAGGGTAATTGAGGTTTTTGGGCCAGAGGCCTCGGGTAAGACTACAATTACCCTCAGTGTGATCGGCGAAGTACAAAGGCGCGGCGGTGTCGCCGCGTTTATCGATGCTGAACATGCCTTTGATTCTACCTATGCCAAGATTATCGGCGTTAATCTGGATGACCTTTTGATTTCTCAGCCGGATACCGGCGAGCAGGCATTAGAGATTACCGAGACATTAGTGCGTTCTAATGCGGTTGACATCATTGTGATTGATTCGGTAGCTGCGCTTACCCCGCGCGCAGAAATCGAAGGCGAAATGGGAGATGCTCACATGGGCCTGCAGGCAAGGCTAATGTCTCAGGCGTTGAGAAAATTGACTGCCGCAATCAGCAAGTCAAAAACCTGTGTTGTCTTCATCAATCAACTCAGAGAAAAAATCGGGGTGATGTTCGGTAATCCCGAAACTACACCCGGCGGAAGAGCGCTAAAATTTTATTCCTCCGTACGGTTAGATTTAAGGCGTATTGCGGCGATAAAAGAAGCCGATCAGGTAATCGGAAGCCGTATCCGCGCACGCGTGGTGAAAAATAAGGTTGCCCCACCGTTTAAGGAAACGGAATTCGAAATTCTACATAAAGAAGGCATTGCTAAGGTAGCAAATATATTAGATACGGCCGTGAACTTAGGTGTAGTAGGAAAAGCCGGCGCCTGGTTTACCTATGGTCAGGAAAACATCGGACAGGGCAGAGAAGCAGTGCTCAAATTATTTAAAGAGAAGCCGAAGTTGCCAGAGGAAATAGAGAAAGAAGTCAAAAAGAAAATAGGTTTGGGAGGGATGTAAAATGAAAAAGAAGCTAAACTATATTTTACTTCCCTTAATCATTGGTTTAGTCATCGGCGTTGTCGTAACCACAAAGATGGATATTTTACCTATAGTTTCCAGCCAGCCGCAACCCAGCCAAGAGCCAAAGCAGCCGGCTATACCTTCATTAGAAGGGTACCATATGGAAGATGCGATTATCAGAGTGGCGAATACTGCGGGAAAGGCAGTGGTTTCGATTAGCACCGAGCGCACCGAACATTTTACAGGCAGGACAAGAAGATTTTATTTCGGGGCCCCTTTTGAGAATGCTCCTTTTGAAGATGATTTTTTCCGCAGGTTTTTCGATGAGTTTTCGCAAGGGGCGCCGCAAAGAGAATATAAACAGGTAGGATTGGGTTCCGGCGTAATCGTTGATGCCGAGGGTTATATTTTGACTAATGAACATGTGGTTAGCGGCGCAGATAAAATTACGGTGACACTTTCCGACGGAAGAGAATTTAAGGCTGAGGTAAAAGGAGGCGACCCGCGCTCGGACCTGGCCATCATCAAGATTAACTCTGGGAGTTTGCCGGTAGTAAAATTAGGCAGCTCTCAGGAATTAAAGATTGGAGAATGGGTAGTCGCTATCGGTAATCCCTATGGTTTTGCCTTACAAAATCCGGAACCTACGGTTACGGTAGGAGTAATCAGCGCACTCCACCGTTCTTTAGGCCGTAGTTTAGAGCAAGGCAGGGATTACAGCGATTTAATCCAGACCGATGCCGCGATTAATCCGGGAAATTCAGGCGGGCCGCTGGTAAATCTCAGAGGTGAAATTATCGGGATAAATGTCGCTTTATTTTCTACCAGCGGAGGTTATCAGGGCATTGGTTTTGCCATCCCCATCGACAGCGCCAAGCGGGTCATGAAAAAATTAATCGAAGGCAAAAAGATTCTCTACGGTTGGTTAGGCGTTACGGTTCAGGACCTGGATGATAAGCTGGCTAAATATTTCGGCCTCGCGGATAAAAACGGCGTATTAATCGCCAAGGTTTTAGAAAACGGCCCGGCAAAGAACTCCGGGATGAAAGAAGGCGATGTGATTAAAAGCTTTGATAACCAGCCGATTAATAATGTAAAAGAACTCTTAAGCATCGTGGGAAAAACCGAGGTCGGGAAAAAAACAATTGCTACGGTAATCAGGGATAAAAAAGAAGTCAATTTGGAAGTTAAGGTAGGCGAGCGGCCGCAGGATTTAGAGAAGATGAGCGAGGGGCCCGTTGAATCAGAGGGCGCCTGGCGCGGCCTTCAAGTTTCGCAAATTACCCCTGAGTTAAAACGCCAGTTCCGCATCGAAGAAGAACTAGGAGTAATTGTCACCGATGTTGCTGCCGGCAGCGCTGCGGATGAAGCCGGGCTTATCCCCGGTGACATTATCTTAGAGATTAATAAAGAACCGATAAAAAGTCTCCCTGATTATCAGAGGATTACTAAAGCGATTAAAGGTGACGTTTTATTCAGGACGCAGAGGGGATTTTTTGTGGTCAAAGGTGAAGAGTAATAATCATCAGGATTTATTTAATCGTTGCCGAGATTACGCCTTCAGATTACTGAAGTTTCGCATGCGTTCTGAAAACGAATTATCTGGCCGGCTAAAACGCAAGCACTTTGACTGCGAAACTATCGCCAAGGTAATTTCCTTCCTTAAAGAAAAGAGATTTATTGACGACCGAGAGTTTGCCAGACAATGGATTGCGGATAAGCTTAAAAGGCCATTAGGGCTAAGAAGGATAAAACAAGAGCTTAAAATCAAGGGTGTTGAGGAAAATATTATCGCCGAAGGCTTGGGGGAAGTAAAAAATAATTACAATGAAGAGAGTATTGTTTGGGAATTAGCCAGGCAGAGAATAAAACGGCTTGCCGGTATTGAGCCAAAAAAGGCAAGGCAGCGTATCTATAGCTATCTCCTGCGCCGCGGATTTTCGCTTGATATCGTCTGCGATGTGGTTAAACAGCTTTGAAAGATTAATTTTAGTTAGATGAAATCAGATATACTGAGAGAAAAATTTTTGCGCTTCTTTGAGTCTAAGCAACATAAAATATTGCCTTCTGATTCATTGATTCCTACAGCCGACCCTACGGTTTTGTTTACCTCTGCCGGGATGAACCAGTTTAAAAAACAATTTTTGGGCGAGGATATTCTCTATCCGCGGGTTACCACCTGCCAGCGTTGTTTAAGGACCGATGATCTAGATAAGGTCGGTAGAACCTTTGGCCATCACACTTTTTTCGAAATGTTGGGGAATTTTTCTTTCGGAGATTACTTTAAACAGGAGGCGATTACCTGGGCCTGGGAATTTTTGACCGATGATTTAGGCATTTCTGAACAAAGGCTCTGGGTTTCTACGTATCAGGACGATAACGAAGCCTATGAGATTTGGCGTCAGCAAATTAAGATCCCGGCGCAGCGGATTGTTAAATTAGGAGATAAGGAAAATTTCTGGCCTTCGCAAGCAATAAAGCAAGGCCCAAACGGCCCCTGCGGTCCTTGTTCGGAAATTTTTTTCGACCAAGGAAAGGATGTTGGTTGTAAAAGGCCGGAGTGTAATCCTGCTTGTGGCTGTGACCGTTTTTTAGAAGTCTGGAATCTGGTATTTACGCAGTTTGAGCGCCAGGAAGGCGGTCGTTTAGCCAATCTGCCAAAGAAAAATATCGATACCGGCATGGGCCTTGAGCGCCTGACTGCAGTGATGCAGGGTGTAGCCTCTAATTTTCAAACCGATCTTTTCCTGCCGATAATTAAAGAAATTGAAGAACTTTCAGGCAGACAGCTGGATAGAGAAAACAAAAATAGGGAATCATTTTATGCTATCAGCGACCACATCCGGGCAATAAGCTTTGCCGTTGCGGATAGGGTTATACCTTCGAATGAAGAACGGGGTTATGTAGTAAGAAATCTTATCCGTAGATCTAGCCAGCACGCCAGAAACTTGGGGATTAAGAAGACCTTTCTTTATAAACTCGTAGCCGTGGTTTCGGCAACGATGCGCCGGGCCTATCCTGAATTAGAAAAAAAGAGAGAAGATATTGCCCAGTTGGTCAAGGCAGAAGAAGAAAAGTTTTTAGAGACATTAAGCCAGGTCTTACCCAGGTATGCAGAGATAGTCAAGGATTTGGCGCAGAAAGGTAAAAAAGAAGTCCCGGCAGCGACGGTATTCAAATTCCGGGATACCTATGGTCTTCCCTGGGATATGATTGAAAGTACTACGGCTGCATCTGGTTTAAGCATTAATTGGCCGCAGGTTGAGTCGCTCCTTGAGCTGCAGCGCAGCCGTTCGCGGGATCAATCCGGGATTTGCGATTCTATCTTTACCCAAGAGCGCAGGTTTAAGAGGAAGGGAGTTTTTAAGCGAGAGTCTTGCGAATTAGAGACAAAGGTCATTGACTTATTTAGAAAATCATCAGAAAGCAAGGAAATTGAAATCGTCTTGGAGGAAACACCCTTTTATCCCGAGGCAGGCGGCCAGATTGGCGACAGCGGTACCTTGATTAATAAAAATACAAAGATTGCGATTTACGATACCAAAAAAATCGGCGATGCCATTGTGCATTACGGAAAAATAGAAAAAGGAGCAATCAATATCGGCGATCAAGCCTTAGCCTGTATCGATAAAAAGCGCCGGCTGGATATTACCCGCAACCACACCGCAACACACTTGCTTCAGGCAGCATTAAGAAAGGTTTTAGGTGAACACGTGCAGCAGCAGGGCTCTTTGGTAGCCGCTGACCGCTTACGGTTTGATTTTACGCATTTTAAGACATTAACGCAGCAGGAGTTAGGCCGGGTAGAAGGGGTGGTCAATGCCTATATTAAAAATAATGCCGCCACAGAAAGCAAAGAGATGCCTTTGGAAGAAGCCAAGGCATCCGGCGCCCTGGCTTTTTTTGGCGAGAAATATACAGATAGGGTAAGGGTTGTGGCAGTAGGGGATTATTCCCAAGAGCTCTGCGCAGGCACGCATTTAAAAAATACCGCTGAAATCGGTTTGTTCAAGATTGTTTCCGAGAGTTCAGTCGCTGCCGGAATCAGAAGAATAGAGGCTGTCACTGGAGATATGGCCTATGAGAAAGTCAAAGAAGAGAATCAGATACTTAGCCAGATAGCCCAGCTTTTAGGCGTTGAGCAAAATCAATTGGCAATAAAAATTGAAAATTTGTTATTGCATATTAAGGAACTGGAGGGTAAACTAAGTCTGATTCAGTCAACCCTGATTCATGGCTCTTTGGATAGCCTGATGAAAGAGGTCGAAGTGATTGATGGTAAAAATGTGATTACCAGGGCCTTTGGCGATTACGATGCGGATTCATTAAGAAAGACCATTGACCTGGCGAGAGAGCGTTTAGCGAATGCAATTATTGCCTTGGCTACGCTGGTTAATGGCAAAATATTTTTGGCAGTCGGAGTAACCGAGGACCTGGTAGACAAGGGAGTGGACGCAACTAAAATACTCAAAGAGGTTGCAAGCTCAATGGGAGCCAACGGCGCAGGCAGGAAAGATTTTGCCCAGGCCGGCGGTGGAGACGCCTCTCGGATAAAGGACTTTGAAACAACTTTTAAAAAAATAATTAAAGGTGCGCGATGAAGATCGTCCGTTTTAACAGTAAGAAACTGGATAAGGTTTATAACCGCGCTTTTCTACGCAATCGCCGCGTTGAGGAGAAGGTAAAAACGATTATTGATGACGTGCGGCTTTTTGGCGATGAGGCAGTCGTAAAATATACCAAGAAATTTGACAAGGTGAAGTTGTCACCCCGGCAATTTAGGGTTTCGGAAATTGAAATCAGCGCCGCCTATCAAAACATTAGCCAGAATTTTGTCGCAAGCCTTAAGGTTATCATCGAGAATATTAACCGGTTTTATCGTAAACAGGTAAGGAAGTCGTGGAAGATTAAAGAGGCCGACGCCACCTTTATCGGAGAAAATTATCAACCCTTAGAGAAAGTAGGAATTTATATCCCGGCAGGAACCGCTCCCCTGGTCTCTTCGGTTTATATGACCGTGCTTCCCGCGAAGGTAGCGGGTGTCAAAAAGATAATCTTGGTTAGCCCCCCGGATAAAAATGGCAACATCAATCCGCATATCCTGGTGGTGGCGAACCTTTTAAAAGTAGATGAAATTTATAAAATCGGCGGCGCACAGGCAGTTGCTGCCCTGGCCTTCGGCACCAAGACTGTTCCGCGCGTAGATAAGATTATCGGCCCGGGAAATGTCTATGTCAGCGAAGCCAAGCGCCAGGTCTTTGGCGTTGTTGGTATTGATATGGTTGCGGGTCCCACGGAATTAGTGATTATTGCCAACCGCCACAGCGAACCCAAATTCGTCATCGCCGACCTTAAGGCACAGGCAGAACATGCCGGGGGCCTGGCGATATTGATTACCAATTCTAAAAGCCTGGCAAGAGAGGTCAGCTCGCAAGTTGAAAACAACGGATTTATCGTTTTGACCAAGAATCTTGGGCAGGCAGTAGAAATCGCAAATCGCATCGCACCCGAACACCTGGAGATTCTGGTCAAAAACCCCAAGCGGTTACTGAGGAAAATCAGAAATGCCGCAGCAATCTTCCTAGGTCCGTATAGCCCGACGGCAGTCGGCGATTATGTTGCCGGGCCAAGCCATGTCTTGCCGACTTACGGAACGGCAAGATTTTTTTCCGGGTTGTCACTGAGCGATTTTATGAAAAGCAGCCACATCATCAATTACTCCAAGAAAAGTTTGGAAAAGGTAAAAGAGCCTCTCGAGAAGATTGCTTCCATCGAGGGGCTAAGCCGTCATTTAGAGTCAGTAAAGATAAGACTGGAATAGGGTCTTATTGACAAAGAGGGAAGATTAGCCATGCAGAAAAAACGCACAGCAATCATTAAAAGAGCAACCGCAGAGACGAAGATTACCGGTAAGCTGAATATTGATGGCACAGGTAAATATGAGGTTAAAACCGGCATTGGCTTTTTGGATCATATGCTGGAGTTGTTTGCTAAACACGGACTCTTTGATTTGGAATTAAAGGCAAAGGGTGATCTGAGAGTAGACATACACCATACTAATGAAGATGTCGGAATTGCCCTGGGAGAGGCTTTTAAAAAAGCGCTCGCCGATAAGAAAGGGATAAAAAGATTTGGCGCGGCAGCCGTTCCCATGGACGAGGCATTAGTAGAGGTAAACCTGGATTTAAGCGGCAGGCCATACCTTAAAGATTTGGTCACTTACCCTTCGCGTGCGCTTACGAGTGACATCGTCGAACATTACAGCTTCAACGATGCCAAAGAATTTTTACGGGCATTTGTGAATAATGCCGGGGTTAATTTAATCTTTAACATTAAAGCCGGGGAAGACCTGCACCACATCCTGGAGGCATTATTTAAGGCATTGGCCCGGGCTCTGGACGAAGCCACACAACACGATCCGCGCATTAAAGGTATCCCTTCGACAAAAGGTAAGTTATGATTGCCATCGTTGATTACGGCATGGGAAACATTCACAGCGTTAAGAAGGTCATTGATTCCTTTGCTTTAAAATACCTCATTGCCCAGAAGGGCAGTGATTTAGAGCAGGCAGAAAAAATTATCCTACCCGGCGTGGGTGCCTTTGCGGATGCAATGAAAGAATTAAAGCAAAGAAAATTGGATACCGCAATTATTGAGCAGATTAAACACAAAAAACCTTTTTTAGGGATTTGCCTGGGGATGCAGCTCTTATTCGAGCGTAGCGACGAGGCCGAAGGTGTGGCGGGCTTAAGAGTTTTTGCGGGCAGGGTTAAAAAACTTAGTAACCTTGGCGGATTAAGGATCCCGCATATTGGCTGGAATCAATTAAAGAAAGTATCGCCGGAGTGCCCGTTATTGAAAGATATTCCCGATAATGCCTACGTATATTTCTGTCATTCCTATTATGCCGAAGTGCGGGATAAAGAGGTTATTGCCGCAACTACAGATTACGGAATTAATTTTACTTCTCTCATCGGCAAAGGCAATGTTTTCGCTGTGCAATTCCACCCGGAAAAGAGCCAGTCGGTGGGGATTAAGATTTTAGAAAATTTTCTTAACCAATGTTAATCATCCCGGCAATAGATTTAAAAGACGGCAAGGTAGTCAGGTTTACTCAGGGGAGATTCGATAAAAAAGTTTACTCTGATAATCCTGCTGAGACGGCTAAAAAATGGATAAAACAAGGTGCACAGTTAATTCATGTTGTTGATTTAGACGGCGCTATATGTGGAGAGCCTAAAAATTTAGGTGCTTTAAAAGAAATCGTAAAAGTAGAAGGTGCTAGAATTGAGTTTGGCGGAGGCGTTAGAACTAAGGAGGCCTTAAAGCAAATTTTAGATATTGGGGTGTATAGAGTAGTATTAGGTACGTTAGCTTTTGAGGATAGAAGATTGCTTGAAGATATGCTAAATAACTATAAAGAAAAAATTATAGTTAGTATTGATAGGCAAAGCGATGGGACTGTTGCGTTAAAAGGCTGGAGGGAAAGCGCAGGCAGGCAGAGTAGTTTATTTAGTTTTGCTAAAAATATTTATAAGAATCTTGGTGTCAACAGAATAATCTATACTGATGTTTTAAGGGACGGCACTTTAGAAGGCCCTAGAGAAAGCTTATTGGAAGACTTTCTTAATTTGTTACACCGCTACCAAATTAAAATGTCTGTTATTGTGGCGGGGGGGATATCTTCTTTAGTTGATATTGAATATCTTAAAAGATTAGAAAATAAAGGCCTTGAAGGTATAATTATAGGTAAGGCTCTATACGAAGGTAAATTTGATTTAACCCAGGCAATTAATATAGCTAAATGAAAGGAGGTAGACAGGTATGGGGAAAAAAATTCTGTATATTTGTTGTATCTGCGTCCTAGTGTTATCTCTTACTAGTTGCACTACCGTGAGAAAAAAGAATTTAGAGCAACAGGGGCTGAAGAATCAGATTCAGGCATTGGAGGCACAGCTTCAGGAAAGAGACCAGCAGGTTGCGAATTTAAAAGACTCCCTCGCTAAAGAAATGCAAGAGAAAGAAGATTTAAGCAAGAAGACTTCCCAAGCTAAATTTATCGGTGAGGTGAAATCCCGTCCAAACGCAAGACAAATCCAGGTCGCTTTAAAAAATGCCGGCTATGACCCGGGTAAGATAGACGGGAAAATGGGCAAGAAGACGCGCGAGGCAATCAAGGCATTTCAAAAAGCAAAAGGCTTAAAGGCCGACGCAAAGGTTGGTAAATTAACTTGGCAATTATTGAGAGATTACCTTTACGCCAAGACTAAATAAATTCGGTTAGGTTAAAAATAAAATGCTCGCCAAACGCATAATTCCCTGTCTCGATGTAGAAAAGGGCAGGGTGGTCAAAGGGATAAAATTCCTCGGGCTACGCGATGCCGGAAATCCTGTAGAGGCAGCCTTGGCCTACGATAAACAGGGAGCAGACGAACTTGTGTTTTTGGATATTACGGCTAGTTTTGAAGAACGCAAGATTTTATTAAATGTGGTGGAGGAAACGGCACGCAATATCTATACCCCTTTTACGGTAGGGGGTGGAGTAAGAAATATTGATGATATTAGAGACCTGCTCAATGCCGGGGCAGAAAAAGTTTCGATAAATACTCAAGCGGTAAAAATTCCCGAGTTGATTAAAGAAGCTGTACAGCGTTTTGGAAGCCAGTGTATTGTCGTGGCGATAGACGCTAAAGCAGCAGTAAGCACTAAGGACAAAGGACAAAGGTGGGAAGTTTATATTAATGGAGGCAGAACCCCTGCGGGTTTAGACGCGGTAGAATGGGCAAAGGAAGTAGCTGCCTTGGGAGCAGGCGAGATTCTGCTGACGAGTATGGATTACGACGGCACAAAAGACGGTTATGATCTAGAATTGACTAAAAACGTGGTTGACGCAGTAGATATTCCCGTAATTGCTTCGGGCGGCGCGGGCAAGTTAGAGCATTTTTACGATTGTTTCGCTAAGGCGGGTGCAGCAGCGTGTTTGGCAGCCTCCATTTTTCATTACCAGGAATACACCATACCAGAGGTTAAAAAATATCTTAAGGGCAAGGGAGTTTGCGTGCGTTTATGAGAAAAAAAATAAGTTTTAATCTAAAAAAAATGAAATTCGATAAAAAAGGTTTAATCCCGGTAATCATCCAGGACAACAAAGACTCTTCGGTATTGATGTTAGCTTATATGAATAAGGAATCCTTAAAGCGCACACTCAAGCTGGGGAAGACCTGTTTCTGGTCGCGCTCACGCAGGGAATATTGGGTTAAAGGTGCTACTTCGGGAAATTTTCAGTTTGTAAAAAGTATTGCTTATGATTGCGATATGGATGCATTGTTGATCAAGGTGCGGCAGGCAGGGGTAGCTTGTCATACCGGTAACAGAAGTTGTTTTTATAGAAAGATAGCTTGAATTAAAGTCTGGGTTAAGGCTAAAATTAGAAATATGATAAATCCCTCATTAAAAGAATTCCTAAAATTATCTCAAAAGGGCAACGTGATACCGGTCTATAAAGAAATCAGCGCGGATTTAGATACTCCGGTATCTGCCTTCTTGAAGATTAAAAAAGATAATTATGCCTTTCTCTTTGAATCTGTTGAAGGACAGGAAAGAATCGCGCGCTATTCTTTCTTGGGGACACAGCCGGCGTTGATTTTTAAATCCAAGGCAAGGTCTATCCAGATCATCCAGCCGGGGAAAAGATTGGCCAAACGTTTTATTACCGACAGCAACCCCCTAGAGGAGATAAAGAAGATTATGCAGGATTTTAAGCCGGTTAAACTCAGAGGGTTGCCGCGTTTTTACGGTGGGTTAGTCGGCTTTATGGGGTATGATATGGTCAGGTTTTTTGAAGAGCTACCCGATAAAAATCCCGATGACCTAAAGTTACCCGATGCTATTTTTATCTTAACCGACACCATCCTTATTTTTGACCACCTAAATCACACGATTAAAATTGTCAGTAATGTGATATTACCCAAGAGTGGGCCTAAATCAAAAAATAAAAAGATAAAGATTTATCGGAAGGCAGTTCGTAAAATCGAGTCAATCCATAAAGATTTAAAAAAGACGGTGTCTAAAGAAGAGCGGGGTTATCATCAAAGAACCAAGATTGATTCCAATTTGAAAAAATCTGAATTTCAGCAAATGGTGAGAAGTGCTAAAAAATATATCAAATAAGGCGATATTATTCAAGCGGTCTTATCCCAGAGGTTTTCTCTTAAGGTCGAGCGTTGCCCCTTTGATATCTATCGGAATCTGCGCAGCCTTAACCCTTCGCCTTACATGTATTTCCTCGAACTAAAAGATGTGACGTTGATTGGGTCTTCTCCGGAAATGCTGGTGCGCTGCGAAGACGGGCTCGTGCAAACCAGGCCGATTGCCGGAACAAGGGCACGCGGTAAAACCGATGAAGAAGATAAGAGATTGGCAACCCAACTCCTTAATGACGTTAAGGAAAGGGCAGAGCATCTCATGTTGGTTGATTTAGGCAGGAATGATTTGGGCAGGGTCTGCAGGAAAGTGACGGTGCATGAGTTTATGAACGTGGAAAGATACTCTCATGTAATGCATCTGGTTAGCGAGGTAAGGGGTGCGCTCGATAAAAAACATGATATCTATGATTGCCTACGCGCCTGTTTTCCCGCGGGAACAGTAACCGGCAGCCCCAAGGTGCGTGCGATGGAGATTATCGACGAATTGGAAAATGTAAGGCGCTCCCCATACGCGGGTTGCGTCGGTTATTTTAGTTTTTCGCAGAATATGGATACCTGTATTACGATTAGAACCATAGTAATTAAAGAAAATATTGCCTATATTCAGGCGGGCGCAGGTATCGTTGCCGATTCAATACCCGAAAGAGAATATTTTGAGTCGGTGAATAAGGCCAAGGCATTAATTGAAGCAATTCTCAAATAGCATCAAATGCGAAGAAAGGAGGTTCAACAAATGGCAGTGCATATCCGCTTAAGGAGAATCGGTAAAAATCCCAAAAAAAGGCCGCATTTTCGTATTAGCGTCTTTGATGAGCGCCGCGGCAGGGACAGCAGGTTTATCGAAGAATTGGGTTTTTATAATCCGGTAAATGAATCGATGAAAATAAATCAGGAACGTATTGCTTACTGGGTGAAAAATGGAGCAGTCCTTTCGCAGACGATAAAAAGTCTGCTCAAGAAAGTCAAGGCGCAGTAATTAAAAGGAGGCTACTATGCCACAGGCACAAACCGTCAACCCCTTGTTAAATTTTTTTCCTTTAATTTTTATCTTTATCATCTTTTATTTCCTCTTAATCCGGCCGCAGAAGACCAAGGAAAAAGAACACCAGAAGATGCTCACAGGTTTAAATAAAAACGATGAGGTGGTTACCTCTTCCGGTATTCACGGCACGATTGTCAACGTAAAGGATAAATCTATTATTTTAAGGATTGATGATAACGTCAAGATAGAATTGGAGAAGAATTGCGTTACCTATGTAAAAAAGGCACAGGCTGCTAGTTAAGGGGACCTAAAAGATGGAGAAGAAACTCTTTTACAAAATAATTTTTATCTTGGCAGTGGTAGGGATTTCTGTTTATTTTGCCTTTCCTTTAAATAAAAGGATAAATCTCGGGTTAGACCTTAAAGGCGGGATGCACATTGTTTTAAAAATTGACACCAGCAAGCTAAGCGCAGAGGCAAAGGAGGATGCTACTGAACGCGCCTTGGAGGTAATCAGAAACCGCATCGATGAATTCGGTGTCAGGGAACCTTCGATTCAGAAACAAGGCGAAGATGAAATTGTCGTACAATTGCCGGGAGTGACGGATAGGGAGCGCGCGATAGATATAATCGGCAAGACCGCGCAGCTTGAATTTAAGCTGGTTATCAGTGATGCAGAGAAGCTAAAAGAGGCGATTTCCGGTAGCATACCCGAAGGGAGCGAACTTAAGTATACGCAGGATGATAACGAACCGGTTCTCTTAGAAAAGCAGGCCGTGCTTTCCGGAGAAGCAATTAAAAACGCAATGATGCGTTTTGACCAGAGCAGGTTCAATGAACCGATTGTTGCTCTTGAGCTTACCCCGGAAGGAACAAAAAAGTTCGCCGATATCACTACCAATAATGTCGAGAGAAGATTAGCCATAGTTTTAGACGGAAAAGTTCAATCCGCTCCTAATATCCGAGAACCCATTCCCAGCGGCGAAGCCGTCATCAGCGGACGTTTCGATGTTAACTCTGCGTCGGACTTGGCAATAGTTCTAAGGGTTGGTGCCTTACCCGCACCGATGTATATTGAGGAGGAAAGAACCATCGGTCCTCTGTTAGGCCAGGATTCGATAAATAAAGGTGTCAAGGCCAGTATCATCGGAGGCGTTCTCGTATTCGGTTTCATGTTAATTTATTATTTGATCGCCGGAATCATCTCCGACATTGCCCTGGGCCTAAACCTGCTGATGATTTTAGGCGGCCTGGGTATGCTTCCCATTTTATTCCCGGGTGTTTCTGCCACACTTACCCTGCCGGGCATTGCCGGTATCGCGCTTTCTCTGGGCATGGCAGTTGATGCCAATGTCTTAATCAATGAACGAGTAAGGGAAGAGATAAAGATTGGCAGGCCGCTACGCACCGCCGTAGCAAACGGTTATCATAAGGCTTTCAGTGCGATATTCGATTCTAATTTTACAACCCTCATTGCTGCCTTTCTCTTATTTCAATTTGGCACCGGACCAATTCGTGGTTTTGCCGTTACTTTGACTATAGGTCTCATAGCCAGTATGTTTACGGCGATATTCGTCACCCGCGCCATTTTTGAATTACTCATTTCCTTGGGTTGGTTGAAATCTATCCCCATGCTGCAATTTTTTGGCGAAACGCACATTGATTTTATCGGTAAAAGAAAAATATTTTACGCGATTTCTATTTTGGTTATTGCCACGGGGTTAATTGCTTATTTTATACAGGGAAAAAATGCCTATGGCATTGATTTTGCCGGAGGCCAAACTCAAGAATACAGCTTTAAAGAAGCAGTAAATATAGAGGATATCCGTCAGAGATTAAAAGAGGCGGGGATTGCCGATGTATCTATTCAGCAATTTAAAGACAACCCGCATCATGTACTCATCAAGACTGGCGAGCAAAAAGAGGATGTTACCAGAATACTAAAACAAAAATTTTCTGAGCAGGACTTACAAGTTTTAAAGATTGAAAAGGTCGGCCCGATTGCCGGAAAGCAGCTTAAAAACAAAGCAGTGTTGGCACTGGCCTGGTCGCTAGTCGGTATATTGATTTACGTTGCCTTCAGGTTTAAACATTTTAATTTTGCCATTGCCGGTGTGATTGCTTTGCTGCACGACGTATTGGTGGCCTTAGGGTTCATGGCCTTGACCAAAAGACCGATAGACCTATTAACCGTTACTGCGTTTTTAACCATTGCCGGATATTCGATTAACGATACGATTGTCATCTATGACCGCGTTCGGGAAAACAGCCGCCTCTTACGCAAAATGAGCCCGGCAGAATTAATCAATTTAAGCGTGAATCAGACCCTAGGGCGAACGATTCTTACTTCCGGGGTGACCCTCCTTGTGGTCATGGCCTTTTTATTTTTCGGCGGCGAAGTCTTAAGTAGTTTTGCCTTTGCCTTATTAGTCGGATTTATTTCCGGCGTCTACTCTACCGTATATATCGCTTCCCCTTTAGTGCTTGCCTGGAAACATAAAACCGCAAATGTAGCCGGTTAGTAACCAAAAATAATCATCATGTTCAGGGCCTTAAAATTATATGTTGGTTTAAAGATAAATCTGGAACAATTTTTCGCTATCCTTATTGACTTCGGCTATAAAAGACAGGAGGCGGTTAGCGAAGAAGGTGAGTTTTCCCACCGGGGCGGTATTATCGATATCTATCCCTTAACCTTTGAGTTCCCGTTAAGGATAGAGTTAGAGTCCGACGAGGTTCTCGCGATGAAAAGTTTTGATGCTGCGAATGGCAAAACGATGTGGGACCATAAGATGGTGATTGTCCTTCCGGTAAAAAAAATCCCCACCACGAAAATATTGGCCTACCACGAAGAATTCCCGCTGGATAATAGCGTAGACTTGAATCTGGGAGATTACCTCGTGCATTCTACCCACGGCATCGGAAGATTCTTAGGCATAGATAAAATAGAACTCGGCGGTTCGCTTGTCGACCACTTTGTTATTGAGTATGACCGGGGAGAAAAACTCTATGTCCCGGTTACCGAGATGCACCTTATACAGAGATACATCGCCTTTAATGTCCGCAAACCCAAAAAACTCTCCAGATTAGGCAGCAATGAGTGGCTAAGGATAAAAGAAAGAGCCAGGAAGGGCATACAGCGTTTTGCCTGGGAGCTTTTATCTTTGCAGGCACTGCGCATGTCCATTAAGGGGTTTAAGTTTTCCCGGGATTCGGATTGGCAGAAAGAATTTGAGGATACCTTTACCTATACGGAAACGCCGGATCAGCAAAAGGCTACGGTTCAGGTTAAAAGCGACATGGAGTTAGCCAAGCCCATGGATAGATTATTATGCGGGGATGTAGGCTACGGCAAAACCGAAGTAGCCATGCGCGCGGCATTCAAGGCAGTGATGGATAATAGGCAGGTTGCCTTTTTAGTGCCGACAACCATTCTGGCAGAACAGCATTATCAAAATTTTCTCCGGCGCTTGGTAAAGTTCCCGGTGAACGTGGCGATGCTTTCGCGTTTTAGGACCAAAGCGCAGCAAAAAGGGATTATCGATAACCTGGCTAAAGGAAGCGTAGATATCGTTATCGGCACGCATAGGTTATTATCGCAGGATGTTAAATTTAAAAATCTCGGCCTGGTAATTATCGACGAGGAACAAAGGTTTGGTGTGGCGGCAAAAGAAAAGTTCAAGGCCTTAAGATTAAGGGCGGATATCCTCACTTTAACCGCTACCCCCATACCGCGGACTTTATATATGAGTTTGATGGGGGTCAAGGACCTATCCATCATCAATACCGCTCCTCCCAGCCGCCTACCCATAAAAACTTACGTCTTGGAATACGACGATGATTTACTGCGTCAAGCCATATTAAAAGAATTTGCCCGGGGTGGCCAGGTCTATTTCGTGCATAACCACGTTTTTGACATTGCCAAGATAAAAGAAAGGCTTTCGCGATTGCTTCCTGCCCATGTCCGTATCAAGGTAGCGCACGGACAGATGGGTTCTTGGGAATTGGAGGAAGCGATGGTTAATTTTTTAAACGGCAGAGTTGATCTTTTGATTTCCACCTCAATTATTGAATCAGGCATCGATGTACCCAATGCGAATACCTTGATTGTCAATAACGCTGATGACTTTGGCCTTTCGGATTTACACCAATTGCGCGGACGCGTGGGCAGGTTTGATAGGCCTGCGTATGCTTATTTTTTAGTCCCGCATCAGGCGATCAGCACGGATGCTAAAAAAAGATTGGATGCGCTGGTAAGTTATTCTGAATTAGGCTCGGGTTTTAAAATCGCCATGCGTGACCTCGAAATCAGAGGAGCGGGAAACCTCCTGGGCCTACAACAGCACGGCTTTATTGCCAGTATCGGGTTTGACTTATATTGCCGATTACTCAAAGAGACTATCGTCAACCTTAAACAAATATCCGGGAGGTTAAACTAATGCTAAAAAGGATATCTTTAAATTTTTTATTGATGGTAGCGGCAGTTTTATTTTTAGGCAATGCTCGTCTATTAGCGGAAGACAAAATTGTGGCTATTGTGAATAACGAAATCATCACGCAAAAAGACCTCGATGAATTTACAAATTTTATGTATTTACAGCTCTCTGCGAAGTATAAGGATAAAGAGGTGCAAGAAAAATTAAAAGAAATGAAACCCGACTTATTAGATCGTTTAGTCGAGGACAGGCTTATCTTACAAAAGGCAAAAAAGGACAATATCGCAATAGACGAATCAAGGGTAAAGGCAAAGATTGCGGAAATAAGAAGTCATTATCTATCAGAGGCGGATTTTCAAAGCGCACTCGCCAAACAAGGGCTAACCCAGGCAGATATAGAGGCCAGGATTCGCGAGCAATTATTTATTTTTAGCATTATTGATACGCAGGTAAGGAACAAAATCATCATTAGCCCCAAAGAGGTTACGGATTTTTACGAGCAGAACCAAGAGGAGTTCATCGAACCAGAAACCAAAAGGGTAAGTTCCCTGGTAATTAAGACCGAGGAGGTAGCGAATAGAGTCCTGGTAGCGGTTAAGGATAACCCCGATTTCGAAAAAATAAGCAAAGAATATTCCGTAGAATTGAATAATTTAGGCCTGGTTAAAAGGGGGCAACTGATAAAAGAGATTGAAGATGTAATTTTCAATCTAAGCATGGGTAGCACTTCAGAGCCGGTTAAATATAATGATGCCTACTATATATTTAAGGTAGAGGAAATCCTTGCGCCGAAAAAATACAGTCTTTCCGAAGCCCAGGAAGCAATCTATAACCGCCTCTATGAATTAAAAATGCAGGAAAAATTAATCCAGTGGCTGACGGAATTTAAAGCCAAGTCATATGTTGAAATCAAATAGGCTATCTAAGAAAGTTAGGGTTGGCATTACCATGGGGGATCCTTCAGGGGTCGGCTCGGAGATTATCATTAAGGCCTTAAGCAATAATTTAATAAAAGAAAAGGCTGATTTTGTGGTGATTGGGGATAGGTGGGTGTTTGGGAGAAGTCAAGATTATGAGTTCGTGGATTTAAATAATGTAAACCGCAAAAACTTTAGATTCGGAAAAATTAAAGCCGAATATGGCCGGGCTGCCATTGAATACCTGGATCGGGCGCTGGAATTGATTAAAAACAAAGAAATAGATTGCTTGGTTACCTCTCCCGTCTCTAAAGAAGCAATAAACCTTGCGGGTTTTAGCTTCACGGGTCACACTGAATATTTAGCCAGACACTTAGCTTGTAAAGATTTTGTGATGATGTTATTAAACGGTGATTTAAGGATCAGCCTGGTTACTCGGCATATCCCCCTAAGGAGCGTCTCTTTAACCTTAAATAGAGAAAAATTATACAAAACTATTTTAATCACTCACTCAGCATTAAAAAATATTTTTTTAATCAAGAGGCCGCGCATTGTCGTCTGCGGCTTAAACCCTCATGCTTCGGATAACGGCCTTATGGGAAACGAAGAACAAACGGTCATTTTACCGGTAATCAAAAAAATAAGCGGCAGATTATCCGCTGAAATTGATGGTCCAATCTCGGCGGATGTGGCAATCTCTAAAACCAAGGCAAGGCTGTACCATTGCGCAATTGCCATGTATCATGACCAGGCGTTAATTCCTTTAAAGTTATTTTCTGCCCACAATGGCGTAAATTTGACCTTGGGCCTTCCCTTGGTGAGGACGTCTCCCTTGCACGGAACCGCATTTGATATCGCCGGACGCAATCTCGCCGATCCCAACTCTTTAATCGAAGCCATTAAACTCGCCGTAAAATGTACCTTAAACCTAAAAAAAGCCTAGGCCAGAATTTTCTCGTTGACAAAAATATCCAGAGAAAGATTATCGAGGCATGTAGTTTTAAGCCCCGCGATATTGTATTGGAGATCGGCGCAGGCAGGGGAGAGCTTACGCGATTAATTGCACACCAAGTAGCCTCTCTTTTTAGCTTAGAAATCGATGCGAGTTTATACGCCTCTTTACATGATGATCTTAAGGGGTGCGCGAATGTAAAAATAATTAACGGCGATATACTAAAGTTTAACCTAAAAAAATTTTCGCGCCGGTTTAAAAAAATAAAAGTAGTCGGCAATATCCCTTATTATATCAGTACTCCGATTATCGAATGCCTGCTTGGGGTAAAAGAAAAAATCGACTCTATATTTATTACGGTACAGAAGGAATTTGCCCGCAGGATTGTTGCTCATTCCGGTAGCAAGGATTACGGGTCCTTGAGCCTTTTTATCCAGCATCATACCCATCCAAAAATTCTCTTTAATATAAAAAGGACTTCATTTTTTCCTTCGCCCAAAGTAGATTCCTCATTTTTGCGTTTAGAAATAAAAAAAGCGCGAGGTAGAGATAATAGAGTAGATGAAAAACTTTTATTTAGGTTGATTCGCAGCGCATTTAATCAAAGAAGGAAAACCTTAAGGAATAGTTTAAAAGATATAGCCGCCACAGTAGATCTGGAGGCATTTTTTAATCAATACAATATAAATCGCAATATTCGCCCTGAAGGGCTTTGCCCGGCAGATTTTCTCAACTTAACTAATTTTTTAAAAAAAAGACAAAAAATAGTTGACAAGCACACTCTTTTAATATAAACTTATATATTTGCGAAACCTCATAAAATAACATTTCCGAAGCTATCTTTACTGCAATAAAGTAAAGCGGTTGCAAAGAATTTTTAAAATTCTTATGCAGAGGAGTTTTTTTACTTTTGAGCAACCGGCCGTCGAGAGGAATACGACGCTGGAGTAGCTCAGTCGGCAGAGCACGTCCTTGGTAAGGACGGGGTCACGGGTTCAATTCCCGTCTCCAGCTTGTACGAGAGTTGAACCCAAGGTTATATCAATACTATGCGAGAGACTATTACCTTAGAATGTACGGTTTGCGCAAACCGAAATTACACGACGACAAAGAATAAAAAGAAACATCAAGAGAGACTAGAAATAAAAAAATTTTGCAGATTCTGCCGCAAGCATACAGCGCATAAAGAAATAAAATAGGCCTGTAGCTCTAATTGGCAGAGCAACGGTCTCCAAAACCGTGGGTTGCAGGTTCGACTCCTGCCAGGCCTGTTTGTAAAAGAAGCGGGCCTAAAAAGAAAATGGAATTTATCGCGAAAAACCTGACAAATATAATTTTATCCGCTACCGCGGTTGTATTATTGTTTCTGGGTATAAAAAATTTTGCAAAGATAAGGAAGTTTATCCTGGAGGTAAGGACCGAATTAACCAAAGTCTCCTGGTCGAGGCGGCAGGAACTTACGGGTGCCACCGTTGTCGTGATCACGATTACCTCGATCATAGCAATCTTTATCGGGATTATCGATTTATTTTTATCGAAAATATTAAGCCTGATGTTTAAATAGGTGCTCTTTTTATGAAAAAGTGGTATGTGGTACATACGCAGACTGGTTTAGAAGAAAAGGTAAAAAGTGCTTTGGAAAACAGGATTAATTCAGAGGCAGCCCAGGAATCGGTGAGTAAGGTTCTCGTGCCCACAGAACAGGTTTCCGAAGTACGCTCAGGAAAACGTCGGGTGCTGGCAAGAAAATTCTTTCCCGGATATCTGCTGGTAGAGATGGAATTGAATGAAAAAACGTATTTTTTGATTAAGACCACACCCGGTGTGACCGGATTCATCGGTTTGGGGAAAAGGCCTACTGCCCTGGATGACCGTGAGATAGAAGAAATTCTTAAGCGTAGCGAAGAAACAAAGGTAAAGCCCAGCCCGAAAACTATTTTTGAAAAAGGCGAGCAGGTAAGGATAATTGACGGCCCGTTTGTTAATTTTAACGGTGTGGTTGAGGAAATTCACCCGGAAAAAGGAAAATTAAAAGCGAGCGTATCGATTTTTGGCAGGGCAACTCCCGTTGAATTAGAATATTGGCAGGTGGAAAAAATATAATGGCAAAAAAGATAGTCGCACAGATAAAATTACATGTTACCGGAGCCCAGGCGAATCCCGCTCCGCCCGTAGGTCCGGCACTCGGTCAACACGGAGTAAATATTATGCAGTTTTGTAAGCAATTTAACGAACAGACCAAAGGAAAAGAGGGCCTGGTTTTACCGGTAATCATCAGCGTCTACGAAGATAAAAGTTTCAGTTTTATCCTCAAGAGCCCTCCTTCCTCGATTTTATTAAAGCGCGCCTCTAACCTCGCCAAGGCCTCAGGCCAGGCAGGGAAAGAAAAGATCGGAACGGTTACAAAGAAACAGGTGGAAGATATCGCCAAACAAAAGCTCAAAGATTTAAATACGCAGGAATTACCCAAGGCAATTAAAAGTATCGAAGGAACCGCCAGAAGCATGGGCATTACTATCGAAGGATAGAATAATCATGAAGAAGCGTAGTAAAAGGTATGAGGCAATCGAGAATTTAGCGGATAAAAATAAAACCTATGATCTCAGGGATGCCATTTCTTTATTAAAGAAGATGGCCACCACAAAGTTCGACAGTTCCGTAGATTTACACTTTTATTTGAATATTGACCCCAAAAAATCAGAACAGATGGTGCGCGGGACCGTGATTCTGCCGCATGGAACAGGAAAAAAAATCAGAATCGCGGTATTTTGTAAAGGGGAGCAGGAAAAAATTGCCCGCGAAGCAGGAGCAGAATACGTCGGTGCCAATGATTTAATCGATAAGGTCGCCGCAGGCTTTCTTGATTTTGATTGTGCGGTTGCTACCCCTGAGATGATGAAAGACCTGGCTAAATTAGGAAGGGTTTTGGGGCCCCGCGGTTTGATGCCCAGCCCAAAGAGTCAGACGGTAACCAACGACGTAAAAAAAGCCATCGAAGATTTACGTAAAGGAAAGGTAGAATTTAAAGTAGACAAACAGTCGGGAGTGCATTTATCTGTAGGTAAGGCAGGTTTTGAAGAGGATAAGCTTTATGATAATGCCTTACGGATAATTGAGGCGCTCAACGAAGCCCGGCCGTCATCAGTAAAGGGTAAATTTTTAAAAAGTTGTTTTATCTCTTCTACGATGAGCCCGGCGATTAAACTTACGGCATAAAGATTATGCAAAAGATTGGTAGTTTAATCCGCAAGGAAAGCGAAGGCCAGATCCGTAAAGGCCTGAAGGAAGCGGATAGCTTTTTTGTCGTCGGCTATTCGGGTTTATCCGGAGCGGATATGAATTTCTTAAGGCTCGCCTTAAGAAACAGCAAGGGCGATTTTCTTGTCATAAAAAATAGTATCTCCAAAAGAGTCTTGAAGGAAGCGGGATTAGAAGAGGTTTCTGAAATGCTGCACGGTCCCTGCGGCCTCATCTTTATTAAAGATGATATCATTTCAACTTCCAAGGTCCTCAATAATTTTGCTAAAGAACACGAAACCTTCAAGATCGAAGGCGGCATTTTAAAAAACCGTATTTTAAATAAGGCCGATATCGCAACCTTGGCGAAGATACCACCAAAAGAAATATTGTATACGCAGATTGCCATGGGCCTAAAATCACCCATTGTCGGTTTGGCATCGGTATTAAATAATACCTTAAAGAAACTGGTGATAGTTTTAGATCAGGTAAAAAATAAAAAAAATACCACATAAATGTGGTGACGCAGAGGAGGAAAAATGGCAGAGAAGAAAATCGATGAACTCATCAAGTCAATCGAAGGTATGACGGTGTTGGAACTTTCCGAATTAGTCAAGGCCATAGAGGATAAGTTTGGCGTCCAGGCGGCTATGCCGGCAATGGTCGCAGCAGCACCTGCAGCTGGGGCCTCAGCTGCCGCCGCAGAGGAAAAGAGCGCCTTTACCGTAGTCCTCACCAGTGCCGGTACCAACAAAATCGCGGTAATCAAAGAGGTCAGGACCATGACTAGTCTGGGGCTCAAAGAGGCGAAAGACCTGGTGGATTCAGCTCCTAAACCAATTAAAGAGAGCGTTACCAAAGAGGAAGCTGAAGAGATGAAGAAAAAAATAGAGGCTGCTGGCGGAAAAGTAGAACTGAAATAATCAATGAAAAGAAATAATTTCGGAAAAATCAAAGAGGTTTACGACCTGCCTAATCTTCTGCAGGTGCAGATTGATGCCTATAAACAATTCCTGCAGATGGATAGGCCAGTTAATGGGCGGGAGAACATCGGGCTACAGGAGGTATTTACAGAAATTTTTCCCGTTGAAACTGCCGATCGGCAACTGCGAATTGAATTCATCAATTATGCCTTAGGCAAGCCTAAGTATAACCTCTATGAATGCAAAAGAAGGTCTTTGACATTCGCCGCACCGCTTAAAGTTAGATTCAGATTGATTACGCCGAAGGAGACAAAAGAACAGGATGCCTATTTTGGCGAGATGCCGTTAATGACCGATACCGGAACCTTTATTATCAACGGCGATGAACGGGTAGTAGTCAGCCAACTGCAGCGTTCTCCGGGAGTTTCCTTTGAAGAAGAATCCCACCCCACCGGCAAGAATATCTACTACGGCCGCGTTATTCCTTACCGCGGCGCTTGGCTCGAATTTAAATATGATATTACCGAGGTAATCATTGCCTACGTCGACCGGCGCAGAAATTTCCCCGCCACACAACTATTAAGAATTATCGGATATTCTACGGAACAGGAGATTAATGCCGCTTTCGGAAAAGAATATCCGGAAATATTAAATACCCTGAAAAAAGATTATACCAAGAATAAAGAAGAGGCACTGCTTGATTTCTATCGTAAGATGCGGCCAACCGAACCGGTAACCTATGAGGCCGCCGAGGCATTATTTTACAGATTATTCTTTGACCCGCGGCGTTACGACCTGGAAAGAGCGGGAAGGTTTATTCTAAATAGGAAATTAGGCATGAATGTTTCCCTGGAAAAAAGAATCCTCGATGCCCCCACGGTAATTAAGGTTATAGAATACTTAATCGGGCTTAAAGAGGGCGAAGGCAAAATCGATGACATCGACCATTTGGGCAACCGGCGCATAAAGACCGTGGCAGAGCTTGTGCAAAACCAGGTGCGCATTGGCTTAAGCAGGGTGGAGCGTTCAATGCGCGAACGCCTTTCGGTGCTGGCCAATTTTGATACCTTGAGCATTCATCATCTAGTAAATTCCAAACTTCTCTCCAGTCAGATCAAAGATTTTTTTTCCAGAAGCCAACTCTCGCAATTTATGGACCAGGTTAATCCGCTCGCAGAGATGACGCACAAAAGAAGGCTCAGTGCCCTTGGCCCAGGCGGATTATCCAGAGAAAGAGCGGGTTTTGAAGTCAGGGATATCCACCCTTCGCATTACGGCAGGATTTGCCCCATTGAAACTCCGGAAGGCCCGAATATCGGGTTGATCGCATCCTTAAGTACCTACGCGCGCGTAAATTCCTTGGGGTTGCTCGAAACACCTTACCGAAAAGTAGAGGATGGCCGGGTTACGCGCAAAATCGAATATCTCACCGCGGATGTTGAGGAAGATAAAATTATCGCCCAGGCAAATGTGCCGTTGGACGAAAGCGGAAATTTCTTAGAAAGAGAGATTTCTTGCCGTTATAAAGGCGATTTCCCCAAAATGCCGCCTAAGAAAGTAGAATATATGGATGTTTCGCCAAAGCAGCTGGTTTCTGTTGCCGCCTCACTCATTCCTTTTCTAGAACACGACGATGCCAACCGGGCGCTGATGGGTTCAAATATGCAGAGACAGGCGGTTCCCTTGATGATTACCGAAGCTCCTTTGGTAGGGACAAACATGGAAGAAAAGGTTGCCCGTGATTCAGGCATTACCTTGCTCAGCGAAGAGTCGGGAAGGGTGAATGCGGTTGACGCGGCATCCATAACTATCGGCAAAAAAAACTATAGTTTACTCAAATTCCAGCGCACCAATGCGGATACCTGCCTGAATCAAAGGCCAATAGTGAAATTAGGCGAGCACGTGGAAAAAGGTCAGGTTATTGCCGACGGAATGGCGACGAAGAACGGCGAACTGGCTTTGGGTAAAAACCTGCTGGTAGCCTTTATGCCGTGGAGGGGTTACAATTTTGAAGATGCAATTTTGATCAGCGAAAAACTGTTGAAAGAAGATGTTTTTACTTCCATTCATGTAGAAGAATTCCAGGTAGAGGCAACGGAGACGCGTTTGGGAAACGAAGAGATTACTCGTGACATACCTAATGTTAGCGAAGAGTCTTTATCCAACCTTGATGAGACGGGAATTATCCGTATAGGTGCGGAGGTTACACCCGGAGATATACTCGTGGGAAAGGTTACGCCCAAAACAGAATCAGAGCTTTCTCCGGAAGAGAGATTGTTACGCGCGATATTTGGAGAAAAGGCCGGGGACGTTCGCGATACTTCCCTGACCGTTCCGCCGGGAGTGGAGGGTGTAGTTGTTGAGGTGCACATGTTCTCGCGCAAAGACCGCGGTAGAAAATCAAAAGAAGAACGCACTGCGGAATTAGCCAAAATCAGGCAGATCAAGGAATATTACCAACAGGAGATAGAATACATTCAGGAAGAGAAAATCATACGTCTTGCGCAGACGCTCGGCGTAGATAAAAATAAGCTTGATAAGATCGATTTCAGCGAAAATGAGGAGGCGAAAAGCCTGGCTACCTCCTTTGATTTACAGATTAAGGATTTACTGGCAGAACAAGAACAGGAAATTGAAAGGGTAAGGCGCGGCGATGAATTGCCGCCGGGAGTTTTGAAGCGTGTCGTAGTCTACGTGGCTACCAAACGCAGGCTCATGGAAGGGGATAAGCTTGCCGGAAGACACGGCAATAAAGGTGTGGTGGCGAGGATTTTGCCAGAGGAAGATCTGCCTTTTACTCCTGACGGCACACCCATCGAAGTTGTGTTAAATCCTTTGGGTGTCCCTTCACGTATGAATATCGGGCAGATTCTTGAGACGCATCTCGGTTGGGCAGCGCACGCATTAGGGTTACATTTATCCAGCCCGATATTCGACGGCGCAGGAGAAGATGAGATTAGGGAGATGCTCAAGAAGGCTCACCTGCCAGAAGAGGGTAAGATTGTTTTGCGCGACGGATATAACGGGGAAGCCTTTGAACAAAAGGTAACTATTGGCTATATCTATATAATGAAATTGATTCACCTTGTCGATGAAAAGATTCATGCGCGCTCAATCGGTCCCTATTCCTTGATTACACAGCAGCCTTTAGGCGGTAAGGCACAGTTTGGCGGGCAGAGATTCGGCGAAATGGAAGTCTGGGCTCTGGAGGCGTATGGCGCTGCTTTTACGCTTCAGGAGATGCTCACGGTAAAAAGCGACGATGTCAGTGGCCGTACCCGTATATATGAAGCAATTGTTAAAGGTGAACAAAGATTTTATCCGGGCACACCGGAATCTTTTAATGTATTAATCAAAGAATTACAGGGCTTATGCCTAGACGTAAAAACCGAGAAGACGAGATGATACAAGAATTAGCACAGTTCGATACTATTTCGATCAAGATAGCTTCGCCGCAGACGATAAAATCTTGGTCAAGGGGCGAGGTAAAAAAAGCCGAGACCATAAACTACAGAACGCTTAAGCCCGAAAAAGACGGTTTATTCTGCGAAAAGATTTTTGGCCCGGTAACCGACTGGGAATGCAACTGCGGTAAATACAAAGGGATAAAATTTAAAGGGATTACCTGCGATCGCTGCGGTGTAACCATTGACCGTTCCTCGGTTAGGCGCGAACGCATGGGCCATATCGAATTAGCCGCACCGGTTACGCATATTTGGTTTTTTAAAACCGTACCTTCCCGCCTATCCGCGTTAATAGATATAGGCCTAAGGGACATGGAGAAGGTTATTTATTATGAAGAGTATGTGGTTATTGACCCCGGTACCTCTACCTTAAAGAAGAGACAGTTGCTCAGCGAAGAAGAATACCGTCAGGCGCAAGAAAAATACGGCCAAAACTTTAAAGCTGGTATTGGAGCAGAAGCAATAAGGGACCTATTAAAAGAGCTGGATTTAGATGCTATGTGCCGTAAGTTACGTAAAGACCTGGATAAATCTAAAGAAGCCCTGAGCAATAAAAAGATACTCAAGACCCTAAGGATTATTGAGGATTTTAAGAAATCCGGCAATAAACCCGAATGGATGGTCTTAGAGATTGTTCCGGTGATTCCGCCGGACTTAAGGCCGCTTGTTCCTCTGGATGGCGGAAGGTTTGCCACCTCTGATCTTAATGACCTTTACCGCAGGGTGATTAACCGAAATAACCGCCTCAAGAAACTTATTGAATTAAATGCGCCGGAAATAATCATCCGTAACGAAAAAAGGATGTTGCAGGAAGCAGTTGATGCATTGCTGGATAACGGAAGGCACGGCCGGGCGGTAATGGGCGCCAATAATCGGCCTTTAAAATCTCTTTCCGATATGCTCAAAGGCAAACAGGGCCGTTTCCGCCAAAATCTCTTAGGAAAACGCGTTGATTATTCCGGCAGATCCGTAATTGTCGTTGGTCCGGAACTGAAATTACACGAGTGCGGCCTACCCAAACAAATGGCCTTAGAATTATTCGAGCCATTTATCATCAAAAAATTAAGAGAAAAAGGGTTTGTGCATACGATCAAAGGCGCACGCCGGATGGTGGAGCGTGCAAGGATTGAGGTCTGGGATATACTCGACGAGGTAATCAAAGACCATCCGGTATTACTTAACCGCGCCCCTACCTTGCACCGCTTAAGTATTCAAGCCTTCCAGCCCGTATTAATTGAAGGAAAATCCATCAAGATCCATCCCTTAGTCTGCACTGCCTTTAATGCGGATTTTGACGGAGACCAGATGGCAGTGCACGTTCCTCTCTCATTGGAAGCGCAGATGGAGGCAAGAATCATTATGCTTTCCATCAACAACATATTTTCTCCTGCTGATGGAAGACCAGTCATTACGCCTACCCAGGATATTGTCCTGGGCTGTTCCTACCTCGCTAAAGAAAAACCAGGTGCGTTGGGCGAAGGAAAAACCTTCTCCTGCGCCGATGAAGCGTTGATTGCCTACTATGATAAGGCGATTGAGCTGCACGCAAGGATTAAATTAAGCATCAACTCACTCTTTGACTTAGATGAAAAAAAACTGATTAACGAGAAGGCGATTATTACCACGACCGTGGGAAGGACAATCTTCAATCAGGCATTACCCAATGGGTTCGGGTTTGTGAATAAAGAATTAAATAAAAAAACGGTTGATGATATCGTTTCCGAATGTTACAAACGTTTCGGCCACCAAAGGACTATTCAATTGCTCGATGATTTAAAGAGGCTGGGATTTGAGATGGCAACCTTAGGCGGCATATCCATCGCCATAGGTGATTTGAATATTCCCAAGGCAAAGGCGCAGACAATCAAAGAAGCAGAAGCAGAAGTAAGCCGCGTAGAAGAACAATATCGCCGCGGGATTATTACCGAAAGAGAAAGATATAATAAGGTGATTGACATCTGGACGCACACTACCGATAAGGTTTCGGACCTGCTCTTTAAAGAAATGGATCCCTTTAATCCCATATTTATGATGGCGGATTCGGGGGCGCGCGGTTCGCGTCTACAGATTAGGCAACTGGCGGGGATGCGCGGTCTCATGGCCAAGCCTTCCGGTGAAATCATCGAAAGCCCGATTATCGCGAATTTCCGCGAAGGGCTTACCGTGCTGGAATATTTTATTTCTACCCACGGCGCACGCAAAGGATTGGCGGATACCGCCTTAAAAACTGCGGACGCAGGATATTTAACGCGCCGGCTTGCCGATGTTGCACAGGAGGTTATCGTTACCGAGGACGATTGCGGTACGCTTAACGGAATTACCGTCTCCGCAATTATTGAAGGCGATGAAATAGTGGTGAGCCTAAAGGATAGGATATTCGGGAGGGTGGCATTAGATAATATTGTGGACATTATTACCGACGATGTTATCGTCGAACAGGGAAGTGAGATTAGCGAAGAAAAGGCCGAAATGATTGAGAGGCTGGGAATTGAAAAAATACGTATCCGCAGCGTCCTGACTTGTGAATCTGACCGGGGTACGTGTATAAAATGTTACGGAAGAAACCTGGCGACGGGTAGATTGGTGGAGGTAGGGGAAGCCGTAGGAATTATCGCTGCCCAAAGCATTGGCGAACCCGGAACACAACTAACCATGAGGACCTTCCATATCGGCGGAACGGCCTCGAGAGTTGTCGAGCAGTCTTCGCTCAAAGCAAAAAATAAAGGAACACTGAAATATCACAACCTAAGAGTCGTACCCAAGAATAAGGAATTTATCGTTTTGAACCGTAATGGTTCAATCAGTATAAATGACAAGCAGGGAAGGGAGCTAGAGCGTTATCCGGTAGTGCAGGGCGCCTTTATTAGCATTGCGGACAACGAAGAAGCGACTAAGGGAGTTTACTTTATCCGCTGGGATCCTTATACCTTACCGATTTTAACCGAAGTAGCCGGCCAGGTAAAATACGAAGACCTGCGCGACGAGGTTACGGTAAATGAAGAACTTAACCCGGTGACTAAGCTGACGGAACACGTAGTCGTCGAACACAAACCAGAATATCACCCTCAGATCGTTATTCTAGATGAGAAAAGAGAGGTATTGGGTATCTATCCGCTTCCTATCGGGGCGCATATCTTAGTCAAAGACGGACAAAAGGTAAGTGCCGGGGA